>Ga0228699_1000100_pt1 | contig 83946 bp, 77 predicted proteins | sample McNCre217_Aug_MG_FD_178016 | JGI IMG/M metagenome (GOLD analysis project Ga0228699, IMG submission 178016) | Freshwater microbial communities from McNutts Creek, Athens, Georgia, United States - 2-17_Aug_MG | ecosystem: Environmental > Aquatic > Freshwater > Creek | place: USA: Georgia... | reverse complement strand
CGCCAAGATACTTCACGGGAATCAAGCCTTGGTCGTGGTACATCGCAATCACCACATCAAACTCACCGGCTTTGTCGTTCTTGGCGCGTGCGCGCATGAACACGGTGTCGGGTGCAAACGGGCCACTCACCTGCATCCCTTCGGCGCGCGCTTGCTGCAACGCAGGAATGATGATGTCGAGCTCTTCACGCCCCATCAAACCACCCTCCCCCGCATGCGGGTTCAAGCCCGCCACCGCCATGTGAGGCGCGCGCCCTGTAGCGGCCAATTCGGCAGCATGCGTGATGCGCAGGGTTTGCAAAATGTTGTCGACCGTCACCGCCTCTATCGCTTGGCGCAGCGACACGTGAATGCTGACCAACACGGTTTTGAGCTCAGGATTGGCCAACATCATGCGCACGGGCATGTCATCTACGGCCACGCCCGCGTGTGCCGCCGCGCAGGCTTGGAGCATTTCGGTATGACCGGGAAACGGCACACCCGCCGCATACAACGCTTCTTTGTGCAGAGGCGCCGTGACCACTGCTGACACTTCGCCGCGCAAGGCTGCATTGGCCGCCCACACCACGCAGTCAGCCGCCAGCTTGCCAGCAGTTGCACTGATTTGCCCCCATGCAGGAAGTTGCTCAGTGGTCAAACGCTGTGTCACTTGCAACACGGGAATGGTGTGTGGCGCATTGACTTGCGCTGTTTCGTGCAAATCACGCACCCGCTGCATCTGCATGTGTGGCTCTTGATATTCGCACTGAGCCACCAGCAATGCAGCACGCTGCATCACCGCCAAATCGCCGACGACCACGCAGCCTTGCATTTGCTCGGGCGCATCACGAAATGCTTTGACGATGATTTCAGGGCCAATGCCCGCCGCATCGCCCAGCGTGATGACCATCGGCTTGAAGGTCATGCGGGGTTATCAATCTCAATGAACTGGTGGCTCACACCCAGCTGCGCCGCCACATGAGCAGCAACCGCCGGTGCGCCATAGCGCTCGGTCGCGTGATGACCGCAGGCCAAAAACGCCACGCCGGTTTCTCGCGCTAGGTGCGCTTGCGGCTCTGAAATCTCACCAGTGATGAAGGCATCCACCCCTGCGGCAATGGCCGCTTCGAAATAGCTTTGTGCGCCGCCGGTGCACCACGCCACTTTGCGAATTTCGCGCGCGGGTGTTTGCACCACCACGGGCTCACGCTGCAAAGATTGCGACACCACAGACGCCAAAGCACTCGCATCTGCAAACGCTTGACCATCAGGACGCGTGCCCCACAACACCAAATCTTGCTCACCCAACGTGCCTTGCACTTGCAAGCCCAAGCGTTGACCCAGCTGCGCGTTGTTGCCCAACTCGGGGTGCGCATCCAACGGCAAGTGATAGGCCAGCAAGTTGATGTTGTGCGCCAGCAGCAATTGCAAACGTTGTTTCATCCAGCCCGTCACCGTGCCGCCTTGACCGCGCCAAAACAAACCGTGGTGCACAAAGATGGCATCGGCCTTCGCATCAATCGCGGCTTCAATCAAAGCGCGGCTGGCGGTCACGCCCGACACGATGTGGCGAATGGTGTCTGAGCCCTCCACCTGCAAACCATTGGGGCCGTAGTCTTTGAAACGCGCGGGCTGCAGCAAATCATTGCAGGCATTCAGCAAAGCTTGGCGTGTGACGGTTGGGCTCATCGTGGCGGCCTTACTTTTGAATCTTGGGCTTGGGGCGCTGCGCAGGCGTCACGTCTAGCGTGAGGGTTTGGTTGCGTCGCACCACATCGAGCTTGGCAGGCTTGCCGGGCGTGAGCGCTGCAATTTGCGTGAGCAACTCACCCACATTCTTCACGGGTTGGCCTGCGACTTTGAGCAGCAAATCACCGGGACGCAACCCCGCATTGGCCGCTGGCCCGTTTTGCAACACGCCCGTGACGATGACGCCTTCGGCTTGCTTCAAACCAAACGTCTCGGCCAACTCAGGCGTGAGCTCCAAAGGCTCAATGCCAATCCAGCCGCGCACGACTTGACCGTCGCGCACGATGCCTTCCAACACTTGACGCGCGGTAGACACAGGGATGGCAAAGCCAATGCCCATATTGCCGCCGGACTGCGAATAAATTGCGGTGTTGATGCCAATCAAATTGCCATTCACATCCACCAGTGCACCGCCCGAATTGCCGGGGTTGATGGCCGCATCGGTTTGAATGAAGTTCTCAAACGTGTTGATGCCTAATTGGTTACGACCCAGCGCCGACACAATGCCGCTCGTCACGGTTTGGCCCACCCCAAACGGGTTGCCAATGGCCAACACACGGTCACCCACTTGTGCTGTGTCTGAATTGCCCAATGCGATGACGGGCAGGCGGTCGAGGTTGATGCGCAAAATCGCCAAGTCGGTGTCGGGATCTGCGCCAATCACTTGCGCCATGGCGCGGCGACTGTCGCTGAGCGTGACTTGAATTTCTTCCGCACCTTCAATCACATGGTTGTTAGTGAGGATGTAACCCTCAGGGCTGACGATGACGCCACTGCCCAAACCTTGCTGTGGTGCATCGTCTTCACGGTCGCCGTAGAAGAAGCGAAACCACGGGTCGTTTTGCAACTCTTGCTTGGGCGAGCGCGCTTGGGTGGTGGCAATGCTCACCACCGCAGGCGAGGCCACTTTGGCCGCAGGGCTCAAGCTGCCGGGCATGGGCACGCCAACGGGGTTGGGCGCGGCTTCTAAAAGCGTCACGCCATTGGCGTTGGTGGTGCGTTGGTTGAGCCACTCCGGCTTTAAGGTCGCCACCACAAACCACATCGCCACCAACACGGTGACGACCTGGGAGAACAACAACCATTGACGTTTCATGGCGTGTTTGCGCTGGGCTTATTCAGCGTCCGGCGCTTGGGTGTGTTTGATGAAGAGTTGCGCAGCCCAAATGCCAATCTCGTACAAGATGCACATGGGAATGGCCAGCGCCAGCTGCGACACCACATCGGGCGGCGTCACGATGGCTGCGATGATGAACGCCAACACGATGAAGTACGAGCGGAAGTCTTTGAGTTTCTCCACCGTCACCACACCCATGCGGGCCAACACAATCACCACGATGGGCACTTCAAACGCCAAGCCAAAGGCAATGAACATGCTGATGACAAAACCCAAATACGCCTCGATGTCTGGCGCAGCCATGATGCTCTTGGGCGCAAAACTTTGGATGAACTTGAACACTTGGCCGAACACAAAGAAGTAGCAAAACGCCACGCCAATCATGAACAACACTGTGCTCGACACCACCAAAGGCAGCACCAATTTCTTTTCGTGCGAATACAAGCCAGGCGCCACAAACGCCCACACTTGGTAAAGCACCACGGGCAGCGCTAGCAAAAATGCTGTCATCAGCAAAATTTTCAACGGCACCAAAAATGGCGAGATCACCGAGGTGGCAATCAAGTGGCCGCCTTCTGGCAACTGCGCCACCAACGGGGCAGCGAGCAAGTCGTACAACTCGGCGGGGCCGGGGTAAATGGCCAATGCGGCACCGGCCACCAACACGGCAATGGCCGCCTTGACCAAACGGTCACGCAGCTCAATCAAATGCTGCACAAACGGCTGCTCGGTGCCAGCCAATTCGTCTTGAGGGGTGTGATCAGACATGTTCAGAACGCTTCATGGGGCGAAAACGCGCCACGCGCGCGGCACCCGACAGGGCCTTGGTGCGCACACCTTGTCGCGCCTTGTACCAATGCGGCACAGCGCCACGCTTGAGACGCCACTTTTTGCCCGGGTGTTCATACGTGGGGGGCAACGGCGCCAAGGCTTCGTAATGGTCAGACGACAAACCCGCCGTGGTCTCGGCCCAATCTTTTTCAAAATCGTTGGCGGTGGTTTGAACGGAGTGCTCCACATCGCGGGCAGCAGACTCCATCGTCTCTTTCATCTTTTTGAGCTCTTCGAGCTCCATCGTGCGGTTGACTTCGGCTTTGACATCCGACACATAACGCTTGGCTTTGCCAATCATCGTGCCCAAAGTGCGTGCGACGCTCGGCAAGCGCTCAGGCCCGATGACCACCAAGGCCACCGCACTCACTACCGCAATTTTGGAAAAGTCGAGATCAAACAAAGCGAGCGATCAACAACGATTAAGACTTGTTCTTGACTTCAACGTCAATCGTGTTTTTGTCGGCAGACACGGCAGCAGCAGGTGCAGCTGGCTTGTCTTCGGCAGGTGCGCCGCCGTCCTTCATGCCGTCTTTGAAGCCCTTCACAGCGCCACCCAAGTCAGAGCCCAAATTTTTGAGCTTCTTGGTACCGAACACCATGATGACGATCAGCAACACGATCAGCCAATGCCAAATAGAAAACGAACCCATGTGGAACTCCTAAATTTATTCAGTCAATTCTAATCAGCCGCGCAGCCAAGGGCGCGGACCACCCATGACATGCCAGTGCATGTGGTGGACTTCTTGGCCACCCTCAGCGCCAGTATTGGTCACGATGCGAAAGCCCCCTTCTGGGTAAGGTCTTGCGCCTTCTTGATAGGCCAGCTTAGGTGCCAACAACATCATGCGCCCCAGCAAGCCTTCGTGCTCAGGCTCGGCATGCGCAACCGATGGGATGTGCAATTTCGGGATGATCAAAAAATGCACAGGCGCCCAAGGGTTGATGTCGTGAAACGCGAACACTTCGTCGTCTTCGTACACCTTGCGCGAGGGAATTTTGCCTGCGATGATTTTGCAAAAAATGCAGTTGTCGTCTGTCATACGTTCCTCATTCGCCTGCGGCTTCGCGGGCTTGCGCTTTGCGCAAGGCTTTTTCTTCCAAACCGCTCAGGCCTTCGCGGCGCGCCAACTCGTTCACCACATCGGCGGGCGTGAGGCCATAGTGAGCCAACGCAATCATGCTGTGAAACCACAGGTCGGCCACTTCGTACACCAGCTTAGAGGCGTCACCGCCGTGGCCCACATCTTTGGCGGCCATCACGGTCTCGGTGGCTTCTTCGCCAATCTTCTTCAAAAAGGCATCAGGCCCTTTGTGCAGCAGGCGGGCCACGTAGCTTTTTTCGGGGTCGCCGCCGTTGGCGACCTTGCGGCTTTCAATCACGTCGGCCAGACGTTGCAATGTATCGGTGGAGCTCATAGCGTTCACTTGTAAATAGATTCCGGATCTTTCAGCACAGGCTCGCAAGCATGCCATGCGTCACCTTCAAGGCGTTGGTAAAAGCAACTGTGGCGGCCAGTATGGCAGGCAATGCCGGGCGTGTGCCCCTCTTGCGTCACCTTCAGCAACACCACATCGTTGTCGCAGTCGATGCGCATGTCGTGCACGGTTTGCACATGGCCCGACTCCTCGCCCTTGAACCACAGCTTGTTGCGTGAGCGGCTGAAATACACCGCACGCTTGAGCTCAGCCGTTTTCTGCAGCGCCTCGCGGTTCATCCACGCAAACATCAGCACATCGCCGCTGTCTTTTTCTTGGGCGATCACGGGCACCAGCCCTTTGTCGTCCCATTTGATGTCATCTAACCAAGTCATCACAACCTCACTGGAATGCCGCGCTCACGCATGCGCTCTTTGGCCTGCTGCACGGTGTACTCGCCGTAGTGGAAGATGCTCGCAGCCAGCACCGCATCCGCGCCGCCTTGTTGCACGCCGTCGGCCAAGTGGTCGAGATTGCCCACGCCGCCTGAGGCAATCACGGGCACGGGCACGAGGTCTGACACAGCGCGGGTGAGCTGCAAATCAAAGCCACTCTTGGTGCCGTCGCGGTCCATGCTGGTGAGCAAGATTTCGCCTGCGCCGTGGTCGGCCATTTGCTTGGCCCACGCCACCGCGTCTAGCCCCACGTTTTTGCGGCCACCGTGGCTGAACACATCCCAACCAGGGCCGACAGGCAAGCCGTTCGCGCCCACGCGTTGTTCATCTTCGGCGGTGCGGCGTTTGGCGTCGATGGCCACGACGATGCACTGCGCGCCGTATTTGGCCGACGCATCGCGAATGACTTGTGGGTTGGCAATAGCGGCAGAGTTGAAGCTCACTTTGTCAGCGCCTGCGTTGAGCATGCGGCGCACGTCGTCCACGGTGCGCACGCCACCGCCCACGGTGAGTGGGATGAACACTTGGCTGGCCACGGCTTCGATGATGTGAAGAATCACATCGCGCGCGTCGCTGGTGGCGGTGATGTCAAGAAACGTCAGTTCGTCTGCGCCTTGGTCGTTGTAGCGTGCGGCGATTTCCACAGGGTCGCCTGCATCGCGCAGCTCCACAAAGTTAACGCCTTTGACCACGCGACCACCGGTCACGTCCAAGCAAGGGATGATGCGCTTAGCCAGCATAAAAATTCAGAACGTTAAAAATCAAGAAACCGTCAACCGTTGCCAGCCCGACCATTGGCCACCTGCAGGCACTTGCACCGGTGTGTACACCTGCGCAGCTTCGACGCACAGCATGTGCGCAAAACCATCACGGGGCATGTCGGCCAAGCCGGCACATTTGTCTTCGCCGGGGTTCCACACCACGGTGTTGGCCCAAGTGAGGCTTTGTTCAATCAACAAGCTGCCTTGGCCGTCTTGCAAACGCAAGGGCTGGTTGGAGGCGGTGTAGACGCGGTCAAACTCGCCGTCAAAGTACAGCACGTCGTCGGCCATGCCGTGCACATCGGCCACGGCATCCCATTCTTCGAGGCCGCCCAAGCCTTGCAGGTCGGCCAAGTCAATGTCATCCACCGCCAAGTAGGTGTGCAGTGCGCCGGTGAAGTTCAAAGGCTGGGTGTCTGTGTTGTTGACGTGCAAGCTGAGTTGCAAGCTGCCTGCGGACACGCGCACTTGCAGCTGCGCCACAAAAGCTTGTTGCCAAATGGTTTGTGTAGCTTCGCTGCTGCGCCATTCAAACGTGAGCTGTGAGGCGTCAGCGTTCAGCTCAGACGCGACCAGCTGCCACTGGCTGTTGCGGGCAAAGCCATGCTTGGGCAAGGTGCCGCGCATGTTGAACTGCGGCCAGCACACGGGCACGCCACCGCGAATGGCGCTGTGGCCGTCCCACTTATTGGCGGGGCTTAAAAACAGGCGCTCGCGCCCTTGGGCCACCCACGACAACACATGCGCGCCCTGCTCGGCCACCAACACGCTATCGCCACCGGGCAGCGTGAGCTGGTGGCAGGCTTGGCCTTGAAAGGTGACGGGGGTGAGCGTGGGCATACAGCGTGTAGGTGTGAAATGCGAGCCGCAGCCGCCCAGAAGTAGTGGCTAAAGATCAGCCGTTGAGTTCGTCCGCGCGGGCTTGCGCCGCTTGGAAGTCCAAGTCGCCGCTGTAGATGGCGCGGCCACAAATGACGCCCTCAACGCCTTCGTCTTCGACGGCGCAGAGTTGTTCAATGTCAGCCATGTTGGACAAACCGCCCGAGGCAATGATTGGGATAGACACGGCTTGCGCCAGCTTTACCGTGGCGTCGATGTTGATGCCGGTCAGCATGCCATCGCGGCCAATGTCGGTGTAGATGATGGACTCGACGCCGTAGTCTTCAAACTTCTTGCCGAGGTCGGCCACGTCGTGGCCTGTGAGCTTGCTCCAACCGTCGGTGGCCACTTTGCCGTCTTTTGCATCGAGACCTACGATGATGTGGCCGCCAAAGGCTGCGCATGCGTCTTTCAAGAAGCCAGGGTTTTTCACAGCGGCGGTGCCGATGATGACGTATTGCAAACCGGCGTCGATGTATTTTTCAATCGTGTCGAGGTCGCGAATGCCGCCACCCAACTGCACGGGAATGTCGTGGCCCACGGCTTTCAAAATGGCTTTGATGGCCGACTTGTTTTGTGGGGTGCCCGCAAACGCACCGTTCAAGTCCACCAGGTGCAAGCGACGCGCGCCCTTGGCCACCCAGTTGAGCGCCATTTGCGCGGGGTCTTCGCCGAAGGTGGTGGATTGTTCCATGTCACCTTGCTTGAGGCGCACGCAATGTCCGTCTTTGAGGTCAATGGCTGGAATGAGATACATGATGAGTCAGGGGTTCAAAGGTTCCAATGCAAAAAGTTGCGATACAGGGCCAAGCCATGTGCCGCACTTTTTTCGGGATGAAATTGTGTCGCAAAAATGTTGTCGCGCGCCACTGCGCATGTAAAAAGACCGCCATAGTCTGTTTGCGCGGCGCTGTGCGCTTCGTTGGCAGGGCGGGCATAAAAGCTGTGCACGAAGTAGAAGTAGCTGCCGTCGGGCACATCCGTCCACATGAAGTGCGCTCGTGTGGGCTGCACTTGGTTCCAGCCCATTTGCGGCACCTTAAAGCGGCTGCCATCGGCTTGTGTGCGGCCAGCCAAATCAAACTGCACCACTTCACCGGGGATCAGGCCCAAGCTGGGCGTGTCGCCCTCGGCGCTGTGGTCGAGCAACATTTGCATGCCCACGCACACGCCAAACAAAGGCTTTTTGTGGGCGGCGTCCATCACCGCGTCAAACATGCCGGACTCGCGCAACTCGCGCATGCAGTCGGGCATGGCCCCTTGGCCAGGCAACACCACGCGATGCGCATCACGCACCACTTGCGGGTCGGAGGTGACCACCACTTCCGCATGGTCGACCACCGAGGCGGCGTGAATCACCGCTTGCGCCACCGAGCGCAAATTGCCCATGCCGTAGTCCACCACGGCGACTTTGTTGTTCACAGACTTCCCTTTGTGGAAGGAATGACACCAGCAGAGCGAGGGTCCAACTCCAAAGCGGCACGCAAGGCGCGAGCAAAGGCTTTGAACACAGTCTCAGCTTGGTGGTGCGCGTTTTCACCGCGCAGGTTGTCGATGTGCAGCGTCACCAAGGCGTGGTTCACAAAGCCTTGGAAAAATTCGTAAGCGAGCTGGCTGTCGAATTCGCCAATCATGCCGCTCTTGAACGGCACATGCATGACCAAACCGGGACGGCCCGAGAAGTCCACCACCACGCGGCTGAGTGCTTCGTCGAGCGGCACATAGGCGTGGCCATAACGGCGAATGCCTTTTTTATCGCCCACAGCTTTGGCAAATGCTTGGCCCAAGGTGATGCCCACGTCTTCCACGGTGTGGTGGCCGTCGATGTGCAAGTCGCCCTTGGCTTGGATGTCCAAATCAATCAAGCCATGACGCGCGATTTGGTCGAGCATGTGGTCAAAAAAACCAATGCCAGTCGAGAGGTTGGCTTGGCCCGTGCCGTCGAGGTTGACCTTGACGGTGATTTGGGTTTCGTTGGTGTTACGGGTTACTTCAGCTTGTCGCATAAAACGCTTCTGAACCATCTGATAAAAAGGTTCACATGATACCATCGACACCCCGCAACCCGCATGAATTGGGGCTTGCACGTTTCTTTTCACGTGAGACTTTATGAGCCAATATTGGAGCGATACCGTTCACAGCTTGACCCCTTATGTGCCGGGCGAGCAACCGAAAATTAACAACCTGATCAAGCTCAACACCAACGAGCATCCCTTTGGCCCATCACCCCGCGTGCTGGAGGCCATTCAAAGCGTCAACAACGACACGCTGCGCCTCTACCCCGACCCCAATGCCGACGCGCTCAAAGCCACGTTGGCCCGCCACCACGGCGTGCAAGCCAACCAAGTGTTTGTGGGCAACGGCTCAGACGAAGTGTTGGCCCACGCCTTCATGGCGCTGCTCAAGCACCCCGGCGGCTTGTGGTTCCCAGACATCACCTACAGCTTTTACCCCGTGTACTGCGGGCTGTATGGCATCGACTACCGCACCATCCCGCTGGCCGATGACTTCACTATGCGTGCAGAAGACTACCTGCCACGCGACGGCCAAGCCGCAGGCGCCATCATCTTCCCCAACCCCAATGCGCCCACGGGCTGTCCGTTGTCGTTGGCCGATGTGGAACGCATCGTGACAGGCAACCCACAAGCCGTGGTGTTGATCGATGAAGCCTATGTGGACTTTGGCGCCGAGAGCGCAGTGAGCTTGGTCGACCGTTACCCCAACCTGTTGGTGTGCCACACGTTCTCAAAGAGCCGCTCGCTCGCGGGCTTGCGCGTGGGCTACGCCGTCGGTTCGGCGGCGTTGATTGAAGGCTTGGAGCGCGTGAAAAACAGCTTCAACTCCTACCCTCTCGACCGCTTGGCCTTGGCCGGTGCCATTGCCTCGGTAGAAGACGACGCGTATTTCCGCGAGAGCTGTGCCAAGGTGATTGCCACCCGCGAACAACTGGTGGCTGACATGAAGAGCTTAGGCTTTGAGGTGCTGCCCTCAACCGCAAACTTCATCTTTGCACGCCACCCTGCGCACAGCGGTGCAGCATTGGCAAGTGCTTTGCGCGAACGCGCCATCCTCGTGCGCCACTTCAAGCTGCCGCGCATTGACGAGTTCTTGCGGATTACCGTGGGCACGTCTGAACAATGCGATGCGTTGGTTGAAGCGCTCAAGGATTTGGTGAAGCACTAAGGTCACCACAGTCCAAAGAAAAAGCCCTCTGATGAGGGCTTTTTTACGTGGGATGCTTTTGGCTAAAGCCGCTCATCAAGATTTGGGACGCAAACGGAATTCGGCAGCCATCGCGTGGCCTTGCAAGCCCTCGCCATACGCCAACACCGCCGCCACTTTGCCCAGTGTTTGCGCGCCCTCTTCGCTCACCTCGATCAAGCTGCTGCGCTTTTGAAAGTCGTACACACCCAAGGGCGAGCTAAAGCGCGCCGTGCCGCTGGTGGGCAGCACGTGGTTGGGGCCAGCGCAGTAGTCGCCCAAGCTTTCGCTGGTGTACGCGCCCAAGAAGATCGCGCCTGCATGCTTGAGTAATGGCTCCCACTTATGCGGGTCGGTGCTGGACACCTCTAAATGCTCGGGCGCGATGCGGTTGCTGATGTCGCACGCCTCTTCCATGCTGCGGGTGTGGATGAGCACGCCACGGCCATTGAGCGATTTTTCGATGATGTCTTTGCGCGGCATTTGCGGCAGCAAGCGTTCGATTTCGGCTTGCACGCGGTCGATGTACGCAGCATCGGGGCAGAGCAACACGCTTTGCGCCAACTCGTCGTGCTCGGCTTGGCTGAACAAATCCATCGCAACCCAATCGGCAGGCGTGGAGCCATCGGCCAACACCAAAATTTCGCTGGGGCCCGCAATCATGTCGATGCCCACTTTGCCAAACACACGGCGCTTGGCCGAGGCCACATAGGCGTTGCCGGGGCCGGTGATTTTGTCGACCGCAGGAATGGTGGCTGTGCCGTAGGCCAACGCGGCCACGGCCTGCGCGCCGCCGATGGTGAAGGCACGGGTGACGCCCGCCACATACGCAGCAGCGAGCACCAGTGGGTTCTTTTCACCTTTAGGCGTGGGCACCACCATGATGATTTCGCCCACACCCGCGACGTGCGCAGGAATAGCGTTCATCAACACGCTGGATGGGTAAGCGGCTTTGCCGCCCGGCACATAAATGCCCACGCGGTCGAGCGGCGTGACTTTTTGGCCAAGCAGCGTGCCGTCGGCATCGCGGTAGCTCCAACTCTCGCCACTCGCTTTCTTTTGCGCCTCGTGGTAGCTGCGCACGCGTGCGGCTGCGGCTTGCAAGGCGTCGCGTTGTTCGGCGGGCAAGCCCTCGAACGCGGCTTTCAATTCGGTTTGCGTGAGTTCCAACACACCCATGTCGGCAGCGGGCAAGTGGTCGAAGCGCTCGGTGTATTCGAGCACCGCTGCGTCGCCACGTTTTTCCACGTCGGCCAAGATGTCGGCCACGCGTTGCTCGATGGCCGCGTCGGTGTCGGCAGACCAATGCAGGCGCGCTTTGAAGTCGGCTTCAAAGGTGGGGCTGGTGGTCGAGAGACGAAGCGGTTTGGCCATCTTGTGTACGTGTGTGAGGGGTTATTTGGTTGCTGGCAAAGCGGCAGAGAAAGCGTCGATGATGCGGCGAATGTCAGCCTGCTTCATCTTGAGCGCGGCTTGGTTGACCACCAAGCGCGAGCTGATGTCCATGATGCGCTCGACTTCCACCAAGTGGTTGGCTTTGAGTGTGTTGCCCGTCGACACCAAGTCGACGATGGCATCGGCCAAACCCGTGAGTGGTGCCAACTCCATCGAGCCATAGAGCTTGACCAAATCGACGTGCACGCCTTTGGTGGCGAAGAAGTCACGGGCGATGGTGGTGTACTTGGTCGCCACTTTCAAGCGCGCGCCTTGTTTGACCATGGCGGCGTAGTCGAAGTCGGAGCGCACAGCCACGCTCATGCGGCACTTGGCGATTTGCAAATCAAGCGGTTGGTACAAGCCCGCGGTGGCCACGCCACCAGCCACGCCACCACCGTGTTCGATCAATGTGTCGAGACCCGTCACGCCCAAATCAGCGCCGCCGTATTGCACATACGTGGGCACGTCAGACGCACGCACCAACACCACACGCACGTTGGCATGGTTGGTCGGCAAGATGAGCTTGCGAGATTTTTCTGGATCTTCGAGCACCTCAATGCCAGCGGCTTTGAGCAGCGGCATGGTTTCGTCGAAGATGCGGCCTTTGGAGAGGGCGAGTGTGAGCATTTATTTAACTCTTTCAATGTCAGCGCCAATGGCGCGCAGCTTGGCTTCCATCTTGTCGTAGCCGCGGTCCAAGTGGTAGATGCGGTCCACCAAGGTTTCGCCGTCGGCCACCAAGCCCGCAATCACCAACGAAGCCGATGCACGCAAATCGGTAGCCATGACGGTTGCACCCGAGAGCTTTTGCACGCCTTCGAGCACGGCCACTTTGCCGTCGATTTGGATGTGTGCGCCCAAGCGCACCAACTCGTTGACGTGCATGAAGCGGTTTTCAAAAATCGTTTCCGTCACTTTCGATGCACCCTTGGCAATCGCGTTCAACACCATGAACTGCGCTTGCATGTCGGTGGGAAAACCTGGGTACTCGGTGGTGCGGAAGTTTTGCGCCTTGAGGTGCTCGTACGCGGGCGCTGTGCCTTGGATGCGAATGCCGTCTTCATTGGCCGTCACCACAGCACCGGCATCGCGCAGTTTGTCGATGACCGCGTCCAAATGGTCGGCGCGGGCGTGGCGCAAAAACACATCGCCGCCGGTGGCAGCCACGGCGCACAAGAACGTGCCGGCTTCAATACGATCAGCCACCACTTTGTGGGTGCAGCCATGCAAACGCTCCACACCTTGGATGTGAATGCGGCTCGTCCCGTGACCTTCAATCTTCGCGCCCATGGCAATGAGCATTTCGGCCAAGTCTGGAATTTCGGGTTCTTGCGCGGCGTTTTCCAACACGGTTTCGCCGTCGGCCAACGCGGCCGCCATCAAGAAGTTTTCAGTGCCGGTGACGGTCACCATGTCGGTCGCGATGCGCGCGCCTTTGAGGCGTGTGCGACCGCCACCCAATTTGGCGACCATGTAGCCGTGCTCCACCTCAATCTCAGCACCCATGGCTTGCAAGCCTTTCAAGTGCTGATCCACAGGGCGCGAGCCAATGGCACAACCGCCGGGCAGCGACACCTTGGCGTGGCCAAAGCGGGCCAACAAGGGGCCGAGTGCGAGCACCGAAGCGCGCATGGTTTTCACCAATTCGTAAGGCGCTTCTGGGTTGTTCAAACCGCCTGCGTCCAAGCTGACCGTGCCGTCATCTGCACGCTCGGCCGTCACACCCATGTTGCGGATGAGCTTGAGCATGGTGGCCACGTCTTGCAACTGCGGCACGTTTTGCAACGTGACAGGCTGATCGGTCAACAAGGCTGCGCACAGCTCGGGCAGGGCCGCGTTTTTGGCGCCAGAAATCAGCACTTCGCCCTTGAGGGGACGGCCGCCGCGAACGAGTAATTTATCCATGTGCTTTAGGCTTTCGTGGCTGCGGCTTGCCACTCGGCAGGCGTGTAGGTTTTCATAGACAAAGCATGCACTTCGTCGGTTTTGATCTTTTCGCCCAAGGTGGCATACACCTGCTGGTGGCGCTGGATGAGGCGCTTGCCCTCAAACTCGGCAGACACCAACGTGGCATACCAATGACGGCCATCGCCCTCAACGTGCAAATGCTCGCAGGGCAGCCCTGCGGCGATGATGGCTTGGAGTTCGTCTGCAGTCATTTAAAAACCTTCATCCTCGAATCTTGTAACCCGTGCGCAGCAAGTTCACGGCCACGGCCGACACCAACGACGCGCACACGCCCACCACACCCAAGCTCAACCAGGGCGACACATCGCTTTGGCCGAAGAAGCCAAAACGGAAACCGTCGATCATGTAGAAGAAGGGGTTGAGGTGGCTCACGCCTTGCCAAAACGCAGGCAAAGAGTGGATGGAATAAAACACACCACTCAAAAACGTCATCGGCATGATGATGAAGTTTTGAAACGCGGCCATTTGGTCAAACTTGTCCGCCCACAAACCGGCAATGAGCCCGAGCGAGCCGAGCATGAACGCGCCGAGCACCGCAAAGGTGATGACCCAGAGTGGTTGCACGGGCATGAGCGAGAAATTCAATACTGACGACTGCCACACAAACAGCACGCCCGCCAAGAACACCCCTGCACCCACAATGAGACCGCGCACCATGGCCGACAAGGCGTAGGCAAAAAACCAATTCCAGTGCGACAGCGGTGTGAGCAGCAAGAACACCAAGTTGCCCATGATCTTGCTTTGCACCATCGACGACGAGCTGTTGGCAAACGCGTTTTGCAACACGCTCATCATCACGAGACCGGGAATCAAAAACGCGGTGTAGCTCACACCCTCGTAGACCTGCACATGCGCTTCGAGCACATGGCCAAAAATCATCAGGTACATCACCGCCGTGAGCACGGGTGCCGCCACGGTTTGGAAACTGACTTTCCAAAAACGCAACACCTCTTTGTAAAAGAGCATGGTCCAACCTTGGGTCATGCGGCCACCTCGCTGTGTTGCATCACGTCCAAAAACACGTCTTCCAAATCGGCTTTGCGAATTTCCACATCTTGCGCTTGCAAACCGGCTTCGCGCACCGCCGCCAAATGGCGTTCGATGTCAGCCGCATCGTTGGCAGGCAATTGCACGATGCGCCCAATCACGCGAGCTTGCGCGGCCAAGGCCGCAGGCAATTCGCCATCGAGCTTGAAACGCAACACATTGCTCGACGCAGCTTTGAGCAACTCGGATGTGCTGTCGAGCGCCACCACCTTACCTTGCTTGAGCATGGCGATGCGGCTGCACAAAGCTTCGGCTTCTTCAAGGTAATGCGTGGTCAGCAACACGGTGCTGCCCTCGCGGTTGAGTTTGGCAATGAACTGCCACAGGGTTTGGCGCAACTCCACGTCCACACCGGCGGTGGGCTCGTCGAGCACGATGACGGGGGGCTTGTGCACCAACGCTTGCGCCACCAACATGCGGCGCTTCATGCCGCCCGAGAGTTGGCGCATGTTGTGGTTGGCTTTGTCGGAGAGACCGAGGCTGTGCAGCAACTCGTCAATCCAATCGTCGTTGTGTTTGACGCCAAAGTAGCCCGATTGAAACTTCAAGGCTTCGCGCACATTGAAGAACGGGTCGAACACCAGCTCTTGCGGCACCACGCCCAACATGCGGCGGGCTTGTGCCGATTGGGCAGACACATCCACACCATGCACCATGACCGAGCCCGAGGTGGCTTTGGCCAAACCGGCCAAGATGCTGATGAGGGTGGTTTTGCCCGCGCCGTTGGGGCCTAAGAGTCCGAAGAACTCGCCTTTTTGAACATCAAAACGCACGCCATCGAGCGCCTGAAACGGGCCTCGGGCGGTTTGGAAGGTTTTGGAGACGGATTGAAAAGAAATAGCGGGCATGAGTAGCCTTGGATTTTAAGGCTTTACGAATGCCCAGATGGAAGCGCGTCCCTCAGACGCCCAATGTGCAGGTCAGTGAAGCAAGGCGTTCAGGCCATAGACCTGAGCCAAGGCTTGCGCACGTGCGGGCAACCCGGTGACTCGCAACTGAGCGCCCTTGCCCTGCACCGCGCGGCGGCACGCCAAGATCACGGCCAAGGCTGAAGAATCAAACTGGGCCAGTGCCGAAGCGTCCAACACGGCCACACCGCCTTGCGTCAACTGGGCGGTCAAAGCAGCCACCAAGCCATCGGCCACAGCTTGGGCTTGGGCCTGCATCAACACAGCAGGCAAGGCGATTGAGGGCTGAGACGTGTGCATGGTTTATTTGGAAGCGCGTGCGTTGGCTTTGTTGCGGTCGGCCAAGCTGGCAATCAAACCGTCCACGCCTTTGGCGTTGATTTCTTGCGCGAACTGGGTTTTGTAGTTCTCAACCAACCAAACGCCCATGACGTTCATGTTGTAAACCTTCCAAGCGCCATCGGCTGTTTTTTCCACGCGGTAGTCCAATTGAATGGGGTCCCCCTTGCCACGCACCTCGGTACGCACCAAGACTTCTTTGTCGTCAGCCGCTGCGCGCAAAGGCTTGACGGCAATGGTTTGGTCGCTCACCTGACCCAATGCGCCCGAATAGGTGCGCACCAGCAAGATTTTAAATTCTTCTTGCAAACGTTTTTGTTGCTCGGGCGTGGCTTGACGCCAGCCTGGACCCACGGCCGACGCCGTCATGCGCAAGAAATTGACATTCGGCATGACGCGTTGATCGACCAAGGCGGTGATCTTGTTCACGTCGCCGGTGTGAATGGTTTTGTCGGCCTTGATCGCATCCAAGATGTCGGAGGAAACGCGCTTGATGAAGGCATCTGCCGGCTCTTCAGCCGCATGCACCCCCACCATGCCCAACGCACAGCTGGCACCCAAAACCCAAGCAAACAAAGCACGACGAGACACAAAGCGGTTCATGGTTTCAAACTCCAAAAAATCAATTCTTCATCAACGCAAGCGTCACTTATTTGGCTGACGGTGCAACAGGCTCTGCGCTGGGATCGACCAACTCATCGTCATCCGGCGGATTGCCGTCATAGATTTGGTTTCGGCGGTATTGCAGATACGAGTCACGCGTGAAGCTGTATTTATCGATCGCAGCTTCAGACAATAAATTACTGGTGCCCAGCAAGTCAGCGCGTTTTTCCACCACGCGCACAGCCATAGCACTGTTGCGCGTTGGAATGTGATCGAGGTTGCGCACATAGTCTGCCGAGGTGTCTACCGTCATGCCAGCGGTATCACGCAACGTCGAAGGCCCAAACAAGGGCAACACCACGTAAGGGCCATTGGGTACACCCCATGCGCCCAAGGTCTGACCGAAGTCTTCGGGGTGACGCTCCAAACCAATCTCCGTGGCGACGTCAAAAATGCCGTAAATACCGAACACGGTATTGACCACGGATCGCATCAAAGACTCTGCTGTATCGCGCCCTTTGAGCTGCAAACCATTGTTGACGGTCGACCAAATGTCCGACAAGTTGTTGAAGACATTGCGCACACCCTTTTGAAACAAGTCAGGGGTCGAGTCTTTGTACGTTGTTGCCACGGGCTTGAGCACGTTCTCGTCCAGCGAATCGTTGAAACGCGAGATGCTGCGGTTCATCGGCTCCAAGGGGTCTTTGGGGTTGGCATTCGGCCCTGTGGCGCAGCCTGTGCTCATGGCAGCAACGGCCACCAACGCGGCATACACGCCCCAACGTTTGAGCGCTTGAGCCATCACTTGCCACCCTTTTCAGGCGCCGGCTCTGCGGCCTTGTTGTACAAGAACTGGCTGATCAAGTTTTCCAACACCACCGCCGATTGCGTGGCTTGAATGCGGTCGCCGTTGGCCAAGTTGGCGGCCTCTGAACCAGCTTCGATGCCAATGTATTGCTCGCCCAACAAACCGCTGGTGAGAATCTTCAAAGAACTGTCTTTGGGGAATTGGTAACGGCTCTCGATGCTCATGGTCACCGTGGCTTGGAAGGTCTTGTCATCGAAGGTGACGTTTTCCACACGACCCACCACCACGCCTGCGCTCTTAACAGCCGCTTGGCGCTTCAAGCCACCGATATTGTCAAAGCGGCCACTCACGGTGTACGTGGATTGGAAATTCAAGGTGAGCAAATTAGCCGATTTCAAAGCCAAAAACAAAATGGCCGCCGCGCCCAAGAGCACAAACAAACCTACCCACACATCAACTTTGGAGCGTTGCATAGCTTCCTCGATTCATCAAATACTAAACATCATGGCGGTGAGGATGAAGTCCAACCCCAACACCGCCAACGAAGCGACCACCACCGTCTTGGTGGTGGCACGCGAAACACCTTCGGGCGTGGGCTGCGCTTCATAGCCTTGCAGCAGCGCCACAAACGTGACGGTCACACCGAACACGATGCTTTTGACCACGCCGTTGCCCACGTCTTTCCACACGTCCACGCCGCCCTGCATCTGACTCCAGAACGAGCCGGCGTCTACGCCAATCATCAACACCCCGACCATCCAGCCGCCCAAAATACCCACGGCGCTGAACACCGCCGAGAGCAAAGGCAAGGCGATGATGCCGCCCCAAAAACGCGGGCCCAAGATGCGGCGCACGGGGTCAACCGCCATCATGTCCATGGCACTGAGTTGCTCGCCCGCTTTCATCAAACCGATTTCGGCGGTGAGCGATGTACCGGCGCGGCCCGCAAACAACAAGGCGCTCACCACGGGGCCGAGTTCGCGCACCAAGCTCAAAGCAACCAACAGACCCAGCGCTTCGGCAGAGCCGTAACGTTGCAAGGTGTAGTAGCCCTGCAAGCTCAAGACAAAACCCACAAACAAACCGGACACCGCAATGATGGCGAGTGAGTAGTTGCCCAAGAAATGCACTTGGTCACGCACCAAGCCAAAGCGGCGCATATTGCTGCCAAAGAGGCCCATGAGGCGCACAAACAAACGCGCACCCAGCCCCAAGCCAGCCAAATAGCTGCGCACGGCAAACCCTAAATTGGCGATGAATTTCATGCGTCATCCTCCACACCAAAGTCTTGCGCCACGGATGGGCCTGGGTAATGGAAACGCACAGGGCCGTCAGGTGCGGCGGTGACAAACTGCTTCACCAACGGGTCGGTGCTGTGACGCACTTCGTCGGGGGTGCCTTGCGCGGCGATCTTGCCGTTGGCCAACACAATCACTTGGTCGGCGATGTGAAACGTCTCATCCAAATCGTGCGACACGATGATGCTGGTCAAGCCCAGTGTGTCGTTGAGCTGGCGAATCAAACGCGCAGCCGTACCGAGTGAAATGGGGTCGAGGCCCGCAAAAGGCTCGTCGTACATGATGAGTTCGGGGTCGAGCGCCATGGCACGGGCCAAGGCCACGCGGCGGGCCATGCCGCCCGAGACTTCGCTGGGCATCAAATCGCGTGCGCCACGCAGGCCCACGGCTTCGAGCTTCATCAACACGATGTCGCGAATCATGGATTCGCTCAGGTCGGTGTGCTCGCGCAATGGGAAGGCCACGTTGTCAAACACGCTCAAGTCGGTGAACAAAGCACCGAACTGAAACAACATGCCCATGCGGCGACGCACGGCGTACAAATCGGCGGGGTTGAGCAAGGCCACTTCTTGGCCATCAAACGTGAGGCTGCCGGACTGCGCGCGGTACTGACCGCCAATCAAACGCATCACCGTGGTTTTGCCGCCACCCGATGCCCCCATGAGCGCCGTGACTTTGCCGCGCGGGATGGTCAGCGAAATGCCGTCCAAGATGACACGTTCGCCATAGCCGAAGCGAATGTCACGCAGCTCGACCAAGGCGTCAGGGTTTGTGTTTAATGGAGAAGTGGTAGTCATAGAAACAAAAGCTGGTCAATTTGAAAAAAGACCAGCTTTTGCTATTTTAGAGCCAAGCCGTCAAGGGCTTGTAAAGATGAGAAATTAACGAGGCAAGTCGCTGGCACCCATCAAGAACTCATCCACCGAGCGTGCTGCTTGACGGCCTTCGCGAATAGCCCACACGACCAAGGACTGGCCGCGACGGATGTCGCCCGCGGCAAACACTTTGTTCACATTGGTGGCATAGCCACCTGTGAATTCGGTGCTGGCCTTGGCATTGCCGCGTGCGTCTTTGTCAACGCCGAAGCCTTCCAAGATGGTGGCCACGGGGTTCACGAAGCCCATCGCCAACAACACGAGGTCGGCTTTGATGATTTCTTCGGTACCGGCCACTTCGACCATCTTGCCGTCTTTCCATTCGACGCGCACGGTTTTGACGCCAGTGACTTTGCCGTTTTCGCCCACAAACTCTTTGGTAGAGATCGCGAACTCACGCTTGAGCAAACCTTTTTCGGCGCTCTCGTCGTGACTTGAGCTGGTGCGCAGCTTCAGCGGCCAGTAAGGCCACACCAACGGCTTGTTCTCTTGCTCGGGCGGCATGGGCATCACTTCAAACTGAGTGACGGCCACAGCGCCGTGGCGTGTGCTGGTGCCCACGCAGTCAGAGCCGGTGTCGCCACCGCCGATGACCACAACATGCTTGCCGTCGGCGCGCAATTGATCTTTGAGTTTGTCGCCGGCATTGACCTTGTTTTGCTGTGGCAAGAACTCCATGGCGAAGTGAATGCCAGCCAAGTCGCGGCCAGGTGCGGGCAAGTCGCGTGACTGCTCAGAGCCGCCGGTCAACAACACCGCGTCAAAGTCTTTTTGCAGTTGTGCGGGCGTGATGGTTTCTTTGGCCCAGTTGGTGACCTTGGAGCCTTTGGGCAACTCGCCCACGATCACGCTGGTGCGGATGGTCACGCCTTCGGCTTCGAGCTGTTTGGCGCGGCGGTCAATGTGCGACTTTTCCATCTTGAAGTCTGGAATGCCGTAACGCAGCAAACCACCAATGCGGTCGTTCTTCTCGAACAAAGTCACGTCGTGACCCACGCGTGCCAGCTGCTGTGCAGCCGCCATGCCCGCAGGGCCTGCGCCGACCACGGCCACTTTTTTGCCAGTTTTCTTGGCAGCAGGCTTGGCCACCACCCAACCTTCAGACCATGCTTTGTCAATGATCGCGTGCTCGATGGACTTGATGCCCACCGCGTCACCGTTGACGTTCACCACGCAAGCCGCTTCGCACGGTGCGGGGCAAATGCGGCCCGTGAACTCGGGGAAGTTGTTGGTGCTGTGCAGCACGTCAATCGCGTTTTTCCAATCGCCTTGGTACACCAAGTCGTTGAAGTCCGGAATGATGTTGTTGACAGGGCAGCCGTTGTTACAAAACGGTGTGCCGCAGTCCATGCAACGAGCGGCTTGTGCGTTGGCTTGCTTGTCGTCCAAAGCAATCACAAATTCGTCGTAGTTTTTCAAGCGCTCTTTGACGGGCTTGTAGCCCTCTTCGATGCGCTCAATTTCCATAAAGCCAGTGACTTTTCCCATGATTCAAATCCTATTTGCTTGTGCTTTGCAATACGTCTGCTTTATTTGGCTGCGACGGCTTTTTTGGCCGACGCGGCAGGTGCCTTAGCAGTCTTGGGGGCGTTGAGCTCGCCCAAGGCACGCTTGTATTCGTTGGGGAACACTTTGACAAACTTGGCGCGGGCGGCGTCCCAGTTGTCCAGCAAGTCGCGGGCGCGTTTCGAGCCCGTCCAACGGTGGTGGTCTTCGAGCAACTTCTTGAGTTGTGCTTCGTCGGTTTGGTCACGGTGCCAAATGGCGCGTGGCAACGCGGCTTCTTGCTCGGCAGCGGTCAACACTTTTTCCATGGAGACCATGGCGGTGTTGCACTTCTTGCTGAACTGGCCGTCTTCGTCGTACACGTACGCCACACCGCCGCTCATGCCCGCTGCAAAGTTGCGGCCGGTTTTACCCAACACTGCCACCGTACCGCCGGTCATGTATTCGCACCCGTGGTCGCCTGTGCCTTCGACCACAGCGGTCGCACCAGACAAACGCACCGCAAAACGCTCACCAGCCACGCCAGAGAAGAACGCCTCACCGCGTGTCGCACCAATCATCACGGTGTTACCCACGATGATGTTGTTGACGGCTTCACCACGGAAATCGATGCTCGGACGCACCACCACGCGGCCACCCGACAAACCTTTACCGGTGTAGTCGTTGGCTTCACCGATCAAATACAAGGTGATGCCGTTGCACAAGAATGCGCCGAACGATTGACCGCCCGTGCCTTCGAGTTGGATACGGATGCTGTCATCTGGCAAACCTTCGGGATGCACTTTGGTCACAGCGCCCGACAACATGGCACCGACGGAGCGGTTCACGTTGCGTGCGGTTTCCATGAACTGCACCTTCTCGCCACGCTCGATGGCGGGCTTGGATTTCTCGATGAGTTTTTGGTCCAGCGCTTTGTCCAAACCGTGGTCTTGTGTGTCCACGTGGAAGCGAGGGATTTCTGGGCCCACTTGCGGCACAGCCAACAAGCGGCTGAAGTCGAGGCCAGCGGCTTTCCAGTGTTCGATGCCAGCGCGCATGTCGAGCAAGTCGGCACGGCCAATCATGTCGTCGAACTTGCGCACGCCCAACTGCGCCATGATTTGACGCACTTCTTCAGCGATGAAGAAGAAGTAGTTGACAACATGTTCAGGCTTACCTGTGAACTTCTTGCGCAACTCGGGGTCTTGCGTGGCCACGCCCACGGGGCAGGTGTTCAAGTGGCACTTGCGCATCATGATGCAGCCCTCGACCACCAGCGGCGCAGTGGCAAAGCCAAACTCGTCAGCGCCCAACAACGCGCCGATGGCGACGTCGCGGCCGGTCTTCATTTGGCCGTCGGCTTGCACGCGCACACGGCCACGCAAACCGTTCAACACCAACGTTTGTTGGGTTTCGGCCAAACCGATTTCCCAAGGCGAACCGCAATGCTTGATGGAAGACCAAGGCGAAGCGCCAGTGCCACCGTCGTGACCCGCGATCACCACGTGGTCGGCCTTGCACTTGGCAACGCCTGCGGCAATCGTGCCCACGCCGATTTCGGCCACCAACTTCACGCTGATGTCAGCGTGAGGAGCGACGTTCTTCAAGTCGTGGATCAACTGAGCCAAGTCTTCAATCGAATAGATGTCGTGGTGAGGAGGAGGCGAAATCAAGCCCACGCCTGGCACGCTGTAACGCAGCTTGCCGATGTACTCAGACACTTTCGCGCCGGGCAACTGACCACCTTCACCAGGCTTCGCGCCTTGGGCCATCTTGATCTGAATTTGGTCAGACGAAGACAGGTATTCCGCCGTCACACCGAAGCGGCCCGAAGCCACTTGCTTGATGCGTGAACGCAAGCTGTCACCCGCGAGCAAAGGCATGTCGACTTCGACCACGTCAGAACCGATGACGCCCTTCAAAGTTTCACCCTGCTTGATTGGGATGCCTTTGAGTTCGTTGCGGTAACGCGCGGGGTCTTCACCGCCCTCGCCCGTGTTGGACTTACCGCCAATGCGGTTCATCGCCACGGCCAAAGTGGCGTGTGCTTCAGTAGAAATCGAACCCAGCGACATCGCGCCCGTGGCGAAACGTTTGACGATTTCAGAAGCGGGTTCCACTTCGTCCACCGAGATGGCTTTGCTGGGGTCAATCTTGAAATCGAACAAACCACGCAAGGTCAGGTGACGCTTGTTTTGGTCGTTGACGATTTGTGCGTACTCTTTGTACGTGCTGAAGTTGTTCGAGCGTGTGCTGTGTTGCAACTTGGCAATCGCATCAGGCGTCCACATGTGCTCTTCGCCACGGGCGCGCCAAGCGTATTCACCGCCTGCATCGAGCATGTTGGCGAGCACAGGGTCAGCACCGAAGGCGGCCTTGTGCATGCGAATGCCTTCTTCAGCCATTTCAAAAATGCCGATGCCTTCCACGCGGCTTGGTGTGCCGGTGAAATACTTTTGCACGGTTTCAGTGTTGATGCCGATGGCTTCAAACAACTGCGCGCCGCAGTAAGACATATAGGTCGACACACCCATCTTGGACATGATCTTCGACAAGCCTTTGCCGATGGCTTTGATGTAGTTGTAGATGGCTTTGTCGGTCGACAAATCAGCTGGCAAATCTTTGTGCAAGTTGGCCAGTGTTTCGAGCGCGAGGTAGGGGTGCACGGCTTCTGCGCCGTAACCTGCCAACACAGCAAAGTGATGCACTTCACGAGCGCTGCCCGTTTCCACCACCAAGCCAGCCGTGGTGCGCAAGCCTTCGCGCACCAAGTGTTGGTGAATCGCAGACAAGGCCAACACTGCAGGAATCGCCACTTGCGTGGGGCTCACAGCGCGGTCGCTGATGATGAGGATGTTGTGACCGCTCTTGATGGCGTCGACCGCCTCAGCACACAAGGAGGCCAACTTGGCTTCCACGCCGTCATGGCCCCAAGCCAATGGGTAAGTCATGTCGAGCGTGGCGCTCTTGAACTTGCCGTGGGTGTGGGCTTCGATGTCACGCAACTTGGCCATGTCGGCGAAGTCGAGCACAGGCTGGCTCACTTCCAAACGCATGGGTGGGTTGACTTGGTTGATGTCGAGCAAGTTGGGCTTAGGGCCCACGAACGACACCAACGACATCACGATGGCTTCACGGATCGGGTCGATCGGTGGGTTGGTCACCTGCGCGAATAACTGCTTGAAGTAGTTGTACAGCGGTTTGTTTTTGCTAGACAACACAGCCAAGGGGCTGTCGTTACCCATCGAGCCAATGCCTTCTTCGCCGTTGATGGCCATGGGAGCCATCAAGAACTTGATGTCTTCTTGGCTGTAGCCAAACGCTTGTTGGCGGTCGAGCAATGACACGGCATTGGGCTCGGCCACTTGGCCTTCGTGGCCCTTCACGTCGTCAAGCTTGATGCGGACGTTTTCAATCCACTGCTTGTACGGCTTGGTGTTGGTCATACCAGCCTTGAGCTCTTCGTCGTCGATCATGCGACCTTGTTCGAGGTCGATCAAGAACATCTTGCCGGGCTGCAGACGCCACTTGCGCACGATCTTGCTCTCGGGCACAGGCAACACGCCCGACTCAGAGCCCATGATGACCATGTCGTCATCGGTGATGCAGTAGCGCGATGGGCGCAAGCCGTTGCGGTCCAACGTGGCGCCAATTTGGCGACCGTCGGTGAACACGATGGAAGCGGGGCCGTCCCATGGCTCCAACATGGCGGCGTGGTATTCGTAGAAGGCCTTGCGACGCTCGTCCATCGTGGTGTGCTGTTCCCATGGCTCGGGAATCATCATCATCACGGCTTGGCTGATGGGGTAGCCGGCCATCGTCATCAATTCGAGGCAGTTGTCGAATGTGGCGGTGTCAGATTGGTCGGGGAAGCTGATGGGGTACAGCTTGTGCAAGTCGTCGCCCAACACAGGGGAAGACATCACGCCTTCGCGAGCCTTCATCCAGTTGTAGTTGCCTTTAACCGTGTTGATCTCACCGTTGTGCGCCACATAGCGGTAAGGGTGAGCCAAGGGCCATTCTGGGAAGGTGTTGGTGGAGAAACGTTGGTGCACCAAGCCGAGGGCCGACACGCAGCGCTCGTCTTGCAAGTCACGGTAATAAGTACCGACTTGATCGGCCAGCAACAAGCCTTTGTAAATGATCGTGCGGCTCGACATGCTCGGCACGTAATACTCTTTGCCGTGCTTCAAGTTCAAGTGCTGGATCGCGGCGCTGGCGGTTTTACGGATGACGTACAGCTTGCGCTCGAGCGCGTCTTGCACGATCACGTCATTGCCGCGACCGATGAAGATTTGACGAATGACCGGCTCTTTCTCACGCACGCGGGGCGACATGGGCATGTCGAGGTTGACTGGCACATCGCGCCAGCCCAACAACACTTGGCCTTCGGCCAACACCGCACGGTTGAGCTCTTGCTCGCAAGCCAAGCGTGAGGCGCTTTCCTTAGGCAAGAACACCATGCCCACGCCGTACTCGCCGAGCGGTGGCAAGGTCACGCCCTGCTTGGCCATCTCTTCGCGGTACAACGCGTCGGGCAATTGAATCAAGATACCTGCGCCGTCGCCCATGAGTGCGTCCGCACCCACAGCACCACGGTGGTCGAGGTTTTCCAAAATTTTGAGCGCTTGACCCACGATGGCGTGGCTCTTTTGACCCTTGATGTGAGCCACAAAGCCCACGCCACAGGCGTCGTGTTCGTTAGATGGGTCGTACAAACCCTGAGATTGGAGTTGTGCTTTATCGGCAGCCGTGGTCATGGCGCATTCCTCAAAAATTCAGCGGGACAAGAAGGATACTGCAGTGCAGCATCCATGCCAAGAAAATTAATTAGGGTCAGAACCCAATTAATTGATCGTTAATTTTGATAATTATTTAATTGGGGACAGGTTTTAAGACCTTGCTAAACGGTCGACCTGCTTTGTTTTTCACCAGACGACGTTCGGTTTGCCCTTGCAAATCGGCCACAAAACACTCGTCTCCTAGCGCCCAACCGCTGAGCGTGGCGTCGGTCAATGCACCTTGCTGGTCCGCGCTGACGCCCGCGTGCACCAACTCGGCGTACGCCGCTTCGCGTGCAAAGGGCGTGTTGCCCAGCCCCCAATACAGCGCGTGGGGCGTGATCAACCGATCGGCACGCAAGCCTGCGTAGTGCCCGTAGCTCGACCACGCGTAGTCCTCAGGCTGCGCCACCATGTGCGCGCGCACGGGGTTGAGGTCGATATAGGCCATGCACGCCAGCAAGTAGCGGTCGGTTTGAATGAGCGTGGAGCGGTAACGCCCTTCCCACAGCGTGCCCGTGCGGGCGTGCACTTTGTTGAACACCTGCACATAGCTGCGCCCCACGGCTTGCATCATCTTGGGCAGGCCTTGGTCCTCTTGCGGCGTGAGCAACAAATGCAGATGGTTGCCCATCAACACATAGGCGTGAATATCCACCTTGTGCGCGCGGCTGTTCTCGAACAACAAATCGAGCATGCGCTGGTAATCAGCGGTGCTGCGAAAAATGTCTTGTCGGTTATTGCCCCGCAAGATGACGTGGTGCGGGTAGCCGGTGACGGTGAGACGGGGTTGGCGGGCCATCTGTGGATGGTAATTCGAACCTGACCCCGATTAATTAAGCGGCAATTTTGAATCGCGTCTCAGCCAGCGCTTGCAAACCGAACTCTTCCAGCAACGCCTGCAGTCGCTCCGCCGCCGCACGCTTCTTCTGCCCCGTGTACTTGGCCAAGATGAGTTCGTTTTTCATGCTGTGCTCCCAGCCGACCAACTCAGTCACCGTCACTTGATAACCCATCGCTTCGAGGTACAAACAGCGCAGCACGTTGGTGAGCTGGCTGCCCATCTCGCGCGTGTGCAGCGGGTGACGCCACAACTCGGCCAGCGGCGTGCGCTGCAAATTGAGCGCTTTGTTTTGGTTCAACGCACGCGCCAGCTCGGCTTGGCAACACGGTACGAGCACCATGTACTTGGCTTTCTTTTGCAAGCCAAACGCAATCGCGTCATCCGTAGCCGTGTCGCACGCATGCAGCGCGGTGACGACATCGATCTGCTCAGGCAATGCGTCACTGTGTGCCGATTCAGCCACCGTGAGGTTGAGAAACTTCATCCGATCAAAACCCAAACGCTGCGCCAAAGCCTGAGACGACGCGACCAACTCGCTGCGCGTTTCGATGCCGTAAATACTGCCCTGCCCCAAAGCCTTAAAAAACAAGTCGTAAATGATGAACCCCAAATACGACTTGCCCGCACCGTGGTCAGCCAACGTGGGGCCTTGCTCTCTGGCGGGCAGTTCTTTCAGCAGCTTTTCGATGAACTGATACAGGTGATACACCTGTTTGAGCTTGCGCCGCGAGTCTTGGTTGATCTTGCCCTCGCGCGTGAGGATGTGCAGCTCTTTGAGCAACTCGATGGACTGGCCAGGGCGCAGGTCGAGCTGAGAACGAGGGTCTTGAGACTTAGACGCGGCGGCAGGTTTGTGTTTGGACATAGCCCAATTGTGCCGTGGGAGTTCGCGATCCCGCAGCCAATCGGCACAGCCGGTGCGCGATGCGGCGCCATCACGGCGCGCCAGCGACGTTAAGCCGCAGCGCGTACCGGCTGTGCCAATTGGCGAAGCGAAAGAAAAAGCAGCGAAAAGCTAGTCCTTCAACCGCGCACGAACTCCCAACGCCTGCCACCCCGCATGCCCCAACTTATTCAACACCTCAATATTGCGTTCAAAGATGAGCGACGCATCGGGATAGGCCTCCACCGCTTTGTCAATACTGGCTTCGCGCAGCAAGTGCAGCGTGGGGTATGGCGTGCGGTTGGTGAAGTTCTCGATGTCATCCACGTCCGTGCCGCCAAATTGGTAGTGCGGGTGGAAGTCGGCCACTTGCAGCACGCCGTCCAGCTCTAAATCAATCAACACCTCGTCGCAGTCGGCCAAGAAATCGTTGAAGTCAAAAAAATCAGGCAAGGCATCGGGCGCAATCAGCAGCGTGGTGTCGAGCTTGTCGGGGTCAGCCTCGGCCAAGTGTTGCAACTCTTCGCGCAGCATGGCCAGCACATCGGCGGGATCAGCGGATGCGCACACGCGGTAGCGCACCATGTCTTTGACGACTACCGATTTAGCGAAGGGGCAGAGATTGAGGCCCACCACGGCATCGAGCAGCCACTTTTGCGTGTCTTCAATGACGATGCGTTCTTGCTCAGGCGTGAAGGTGTGGGTCATGTATGTGCTTTCTTGCGCAAGGCGCGACCAATGAAATAAGCCAGCACTGCGCCAGCCAAACTGAGTGAAGCCGTGACAGTCCACGTCCACTGCCAGCCGCCCGCGCTGGCTGCAACCCACGCCACCAAGGGCGGGCCTGCAAACTGACCGAACGCCGACCATTGCTGCATATAACCCACGGTGGTCGACAACGTGCCTTCGCTCGGGGCCAAGCGCATGGCGGAGGCAAACAAAGTGCCGGGTATCAAACCGCCGACGGCTGAAAACATCACCACGCACGCGAAGCGCAAAGCCGTGGGCAAACCGCTGCCCTGCCACGTGGCGTAAGCACCCACAGCACCCAAGGCCATGCAGGCAAACCCAATCCACAACAAGCGCTGCGCGGGCCAGCCACGTTGCAATAGGCGGCCAGACATGACGTTGCCGCTCACATTGGCCAGCGCCACACAAGCCGACAACACACCGGCCATGCCCGCCGTCAAACCCAGCTCGGCATAGACCGTGGGCAAGAAGCCCACCACGGCCAACCACTGCGAGGAATACACCGCAAACGTGAGCGCCACCAACCAAGGGCCGCGGCTTTTGAGCGTGAGCGCCAAACGCTGGGGCCACGCATCATTCACTGCTTGGGCGTGTGCGGGCTTTGACGGCTGCACCCGAACTTGCTGCTGCACTTGAGGCACGCACAACCACACGGCCACAAACGCCAACGCAGACACCGTCCCTAACAGCCACCACCAAGCCGACCAATCAAAGCCCGCAATGACCCAAGGCCCAAGCAACAACGCCAAGGCGCTGCCGGTGGGCATGTACGTGCCCCACCAACCCATGCGCCCGCTGAGTTGCGAGGCATCCACCGTGCTGCGAATGAGCGCCGGCGCAGGCATGACGACCAACAAAAAGCCCAAGCCTTCGAGCGCACGCAACAGCAGCAAACCTTGCGCATCGGCCACAAAGCCACCGCTGATGCTCGCCAGCGACAACACACCCAAGCCCGTCAACATGCTGCGGCGCAAGCCCAAACTATCGGCGCTCAAGCCCACCGCCAAGCCGAGCGTCATGCTCGCCATTTGCACCGCCGACAACAAGAAGCCCGCCTGCACCAAACTGATGCGCAACACCTCTTGCAGCACCGGCAATGCGGGCGGCAACTTGCCCACATGCAGCGCGGCGCACACGCCAGCAAAGACGATCACCCACGAAGGGTGGATGCCAAAGCGGTGCTTAGCCATACAAGCGCGCGTGTTCACGCGTGGCAAAACGGTCGGTCATGCCAGACAGATAGTCAGCCACGGCACGCGGCACATCGCTGCGCTGGGCGTAAGCGGCGGGCATTTCTTGGGGCTTGGCCAAGTACACGTCGAACAGGTTTTTCACCACCGCGCGCGCGCCGTCGGTGGTTTGCATGACCTGCGGATGGCGGTACAAATTGCGGAACAAAAACGACTTGAGCGCTTTCGACTCTTCATACATCGCCGCGCTGAACTGCACCAGCGGCGGGCACTGACGCGCTTCGTCTGCACTGGCGGGCGCGTGCTGCTGCAACGCGGCGCGTGTGGCGCTGATGACGTCGTAGACCTGATCGCTCAACATGCGACGGATGGTTTCGTACAGCACACGGCGGCCTTGAAGGCTTGGGTACTCAGCCAAGGTTTGCGCGTGGTAGCGGGCAAACAACGACACGTCTTGCATTTGCTCCAGCGTGAGCAAGCCAGAGCGCACACCATCATCAATATCGTGCGCGTTGTAGGCAATCGCATCGGCCAAGTTGCACAACTGCGCTTCTAGGCTGGGTTGTGTGCCGTTCAAGAAGCGAGCGGCAATGCCGTTCGGCTCTTGCGCGTTGATGAGTTCGGCGTTGCGGCGTGCGCAATGTTTCAAGATGCCTTCACGCGTTTCAAAGCTCAGGTTCAGGCCGTTGAACGCGGGGTAGCGCTCTTCAAGTTCGTCCACCACGCGCAAGCTTTGCAGGTTGTGTTCGAAGCCGCCGTAAGGTGCCATGCATTCGTTCAACGCATCTTGACCTGCGTGGCCGAATGGCGTGTGGCCCAGGTCGTGCGCCAAGGCGATGGCTTCGACCAAGTCTTCGTTGAGGTTCAACGCGCGGGCGATGGAGCGGCCGAGTTGCGCCACCTCCAACGAGTGCGTCATGCGCGTGCGAAACAGATCGCCTTCGTGGTTCAAGAAGACTTGGGTTTTGTAGACCAAGCGTCTGAAGGCCGTGGAGTGGACGATGCGGTCGCGGTCGCGTTGGTGGGGGTTGCGAAAGCTTGGGGCGTGCGCGGGGGCTTCAGGCTCTTTGTGTCTGCGGCCACGGGATAGTTCGGGTTGGCAGGCGTGGGGGGCGAGTTGGGTCATTGCTTTTTTGTTCTGTGCGCGCTGGCGGCATGGGGGATGTGCCGCTTCTTCATGCTGGTCCAGAAATCATCAGCGGCACATCCCCCATACCGCCAGACTGCGTCGGGGCTTTGTTTCACTCGCCTAGCTTCGCCACACTTACCGTTCACAGCAATCGTCGATAACTTGGGCCACCAAGGCATCGGGCGCGCCGCGCACGATGGCGGTGCCTGGTTTGTCGATGAGCACAAATTTGATTTCGCCTGCTTCGGCTTTTTTGTCCACGCGCATGTGGTGCAGGTATTCGTCTGCGCCGAGTTTGGGGCCGACGGTGGGCAAGCCTGCGCGCGCGATGAGGGCGGTGAAGCGCGAGACAAAAGCCTCGTCGACCAAGCCCAAACGTTGCGACAGGTGCGAGGCCATGACCATGCCGCAGCCGACGGCTTCGCCGTGCAGCCATTCGCCAAATCCCAAGCCGGCTTCGATGGCGTGGCCAAAGGTGTGGCCGAAGTTGAGGATGGCGCGGATGCCGCCTTCGCGTTCGTCTTGGCCCACGACCCATGCTTTGATTTCGCAGCTGCGCTTCACCGCGTGCGCCAACGCCGCAGGGTCACGCGCCAAGAGAGCGTCGAGGTTGGCATCAATCCAATCCAAAAACTGCATGTCGGCGATGGGGCCGTATTTGATGACTTCGGCCAAGCCCGCGCTCATCTCGCGCTGGGGCAAGGTTTGCAAGGTGTCGAGGTCGCACACCACGCGTTGCGGTTGGTAGAACGCGCCGATCATGTTTTTGCCGATGGGGTGGTTGATGGCGGTTTTGCCGCCCACCGATGAATCGACCTGCGCCAGCAAAGTGGTAGGCACTTGCACAAAGGGCACACCGCGCATGTAGCACGCGGCGGCAAAGCCGGTCATGTCGCCCACCACGCCGCCGCCCAAAGCGAAGAGCACGGTTTTGCGGTCAGCGCCTTTGCCCAGCAGCTCGTCAAAAATCAGGTTGAGCGTTTGCCAATCTTTGTGGCTCTCGCCATCGGGCAAGGCCACGGTATGTACGTGTTTGTAAAGCGGCGCGAGCGCCGCTTGCAAACGCGCGGCATAGATGGGGCCCACGGTGTCGTTGGTGACGATGAGCGCTGCCGAGGCCTTGGGCAAATCGGCCCAAGTGTTGGCGGCGTTGAGCAATTGCTCGCCAATCAAGATGCTGTAGCTGCGGTCACCCAAATCAATGGCAACGCGTTCGAGGTGGGTGGTGTAGGACATGAATCAGTTTCTGTGTGGGGGCGACACGCGCGGGCGGTCAGCGGGCGCGGGTGGCGAAACGGGTTGGATGTGCCCCGCCAGTTCCAACTGCGACACGATCATGTTGACCAAGCCCGCCACATTGGGGCGGCCTGTTTCAATCACGTAGTGCGCGGTCTCGCGGTAGAGCGGATCGCGCACGTCCAGCAGCTCGCGCAGGCGCGCTTGCGGATCGGCCACTTGCAGCAAGGGGCGATTTTGGTCGTTGCGCAAACGGCGAAACACCTCTTCGGGGCTGGAGCGCAAATAAAACACGTGGCCGTGTTGGCGCAGGCGTTCGCGGTTGATGGGGCGAAGCACCGAGCCACCGCCCGTGGACAACACGCCGTGGTGGTTGTGGCACAAATCGGCGAGCACTTCAGATTCGAGGTCGCGAAAGCGGTCTTCCCCTTCGCGTTCGAAATATTCGCGGACCGAGCAGCCTAGGCGGTGCTCAATCGCGTGATCCGAATCAACAAAGGGGAGGTGAAGACGCCGAGCGAGTTGACGCCCAACGGTCGTTTTGCCAGAACCCGGCAGACCCACCAAAACCAACAACATATGCTTTCTTAACGTGCAACGGCACTGTGATCGAGCATTTTAGGCGTTATGAAGACCAGCAACTCTTGCTTGGCTTGGGCGGTGCGGCGGTTTTTGAACAAATAGCCCAGCACGGGGATGTCGCCCAAGAACGGCACCTTGTACTCGTCCTCTTGTTCACTGGTCTCGTAAATGCCGCCAATCATCACCGTGCCGCCGTTTTCCACCAGCACTTGGGTCTTGACGTGCTTGGTGTCGATGGCAAAACCGGCGGGGGTGATTTGCCCCACGTTGTCTTTGGAAATATCAAGGTCCAACACAATGCCGCCCTCGGGCGTGATTTGCGGTGTGACTTCGAGCTTGAGGTTGGCTTTGCGAAACGCGAGGGTCGACGCCCCGCTGGCCGCGGCCACCTGGTAAGGCAGCTCCGTGCCTTGCTCGATCACCGCTTTGGCTTGGTCGGCGGTGACCACGCGCGGGCTGGACACCACCTTGCCTTTGCCATCGGCTTCCAGCGCTGACAGCTCTAAGTTAAGAAAACGGTTCTTGGCCGAGTTGAAGATGGACACCGCAAAGCTGGCTGACGCAAAACCATTGAGGCTGGCGGCGGGCAGGTTGACGAAGCTGCCCGTGGTGTCGAGCGCTTTGCCAGCGATGTTGAAGCTGGTGCCTTGTTGCGCGGTGGGGTTGGCATTGGCCATGACGTTGCTATTGGTCGGACCCCACACGGATTGCGCACCGCCCTGCCCCATACCACCCAAACGCACGCCCAGTGTTTGGCCAAAGGTGTCGCTCGCTTGCACGATGCGCGCTTCGATCATCACTTGGCGCAAAGGAATGTCGATCTTGGCGATCATCTGCGCCACTTGGTCAAGGCGATCGGCAATGTCAGTGACGAACAGCTGGTTGGTGCGCGGCTCGGCCATCGCGCTACCGCGTGTGCTGAGGATGCGCGAACCGCCGCCCATCGACGACAAGCCAAACGGTGCGGCGCTGCCTAGGCCACCTGCGCCATACCCACCCATCACAGGCAACACCGAGCCGCCTTGAATTTGCGCCAGCACCTCCACGGCTTTGGCGTAGTTGAGCGCGAAGCCACGTGTTTGCATGGGCTCTAGATTTTGCGCGGCGAGCTTGCTCTCAAACTCAAGCTTTTCGCGCGCAGCCACTTCCGTGCGAGGCGCTACCCAAATGACATTGCCTTGCCGACGCACGCTCAAGCCTTTGGCTTGGGCCATGATGTCGAGCACTTGGTCCCACGGCACTTTGTGCAGCTTGAGGGTGAGCGAGCCCGTGACACTGTCGGATGTGATGATGTTGAGCCCGGTGAAGTCGGCCACGATTTGCAAAGCCGTGCGCACCTCGATGTTTTGAAAATTCATCGACATCGGCACGCCCACATAAGCAGGTTGACTCTGCTGCGCGAACAACGGCAGGACCTGCAACCACACGCACAACACCCACCGCGGCCAACGGGTCGCACACATCCGAGCAGCGCGACAGCCCCTCATGGCGCGGCCTCATGCAAGGGAATGCGAACCTCACGCGTTCGCCATTCACCCGTAGGGTTGAGTGCCAACTCTTCCACGACCAGTTGATCGGGGTGCACCGCCAGCACTTTGCCAAAGTCTTGGCCCAAATGGCTGCCCACGCGCACACGATGAACGCTCATCATGGGCGTTTCTTTGGTGGCCGTCGTTGGCGGCAACACTTTGACCAAAGCATCCACATCCCCCTTCGATGCAATTTGCCCCACGTACTGCAAGCGCTCACGCGGATAAGCTTCCAGCACATCACGGGTACGCAAAAGTTCAGGCGCAATCAAGCGGGCATAGCTGGGATGTTGCTCAGCGTGGGCACGTTGTGTTTGTAGCCACGCTTGGGCATTGAAGGGGTCGGCAGCGGCAGCACGTGTCAAATCCACACTGGCCAACTCGAACGCATCATCTGTGGTGGTGGATTGCGGCGTCACAGCTAACACTTGCGCAGCGATGCCGCCATTCGCATCCGCCTTGAGCTCCAACGCAGTCACGGTCACCCCAGGCGCATGCGTTGGCCAGCATGCCAGCCAGTTGAGCCACCCATCCCATGAGCCTTGTACTTTCAAATGCAAGGGCAACTGTTGCATGTGCAGCGCGTTGAGTGCAGGACTAAGCAGAGGCTTGTCCATACCCAACGGGGAGAGCTGCAAACCTTGCTCATGTGCCAAGCGCGTGAGTACTGCAGTATCGGCAAACGTGGGTAAGGACTGGCTTGGGGTTTGATGCCACTGCGCGGTTTGCGCGAGCAGGTCTTGGGTATTTGCTTGCTGGGTTGCGAGTTGTATTTGGGCATACTGCGCATCCTCCCAAGCTTGCCAGCTGTGCATACACCAAGGGCTGAGCAAGGCAGCACCTAACGCGCACGCTACACAAAACAACGCGTATTGCACACGTTGTGGCCACGACCAAGGCCGCTGCCAATCCAGATGATTTAGCGCCAGCTTGGGCCACTGCATCAGGCCCCCACTTTCAAATCGGCTTCAATCCGAAATTGCCAGACCGGCAACCCCGCACGCGAGGTCGCAGGCATCACGTGCAATTGCGGCAATTCTGGGGCTTGCGCCCAAATATCAAGCGCCTTGAGCTGGGTGACCAACTGCTGCGCATGGCCCGAGGACAAGGCCTCGCCTTGCACCGTCCAACGCGTGCCTTGTTGTTTGACACTGGCGACCCACACACCCTGCGTAGCTTGGCTGAGCACCCGACTCCATTGCAAGCTCTGCGCTTGCAAACCTTGACGCGTCTTCAACCAACGCGTTTGTTCGGCCCAACGGTCTTGCTGCGCTTGGGTTTGGGCATGTGCTTTGTGCGCTTCGTCAAAAGCACGCGCTGACGTCACCACCGCGTGTCGAGGTGGCTGACGGCTTTCAGCCGCAGAGGCCAGGACAATGGCAAAACCCGCCGCCAAGAATGCGCCGCCCATCGCACAGACCGCCAAACCTAACAACCACGCACGGCGCAGCACGTTCTGTGACTCTTCACGATGTGGCAAAAAATTAGCGCCTGTCTCATGCCAAGCGCGTAGAGCCAAGCCGAAAGCCTCTTTGCATTGAAGGGCCAAAGCCGCACTGGCTAGCGGCAATCCACGCAAGGCATCATTTCCCTCCGAGCGATGCGCAGCATCGTGGCGCGGCTCAATGGCCGCGACCTTCAAACCGGCCAACTCAACCATGCGTTGCAAAGCCTGAACCCGTGACCGTGGTACAGCCTGCACCACGTAGTGCTGCACCCCCTCGGGGGTGGGTTTGGTGTCCAGGGCGTAGTCAATCCACACATCAGCGGCGTATCCGGGCAACTCCGCTTGCACTTCAGCCAACAATTGAAAGGCCACATCATCGGGCGACAACCCCGCCGCCAACGTCACCAAATGGTTGGAGACACAAGCACTGTCCAACCCCACATAAGCCACTTGAGGCTGATAGTCGCCTGCATCTAAATACGCCCGCAGCCACTGACCTAAAGCGGCGGACTGCAACACCTCCCCGTGTTCGACCCACCCGGCGGGCAAGGCCAAACGCTCCGAGCAGCACACGCTCTCAGGTGCTGTCGCGGAGCCACTGAGCACCACCAAGCTGCATGCCTCTGGGCCGATATCGAGCCCCACCACACGCAAACGTCGTGGGCGAGCACCAGGCCACAATGAAGTCCAACGCATCCACACATCCTTTGTCAAAGGGTCGAGATGATCAACATTTCAACGCGTTGACAAGTGGCTGCGGAGGTGTTTGACTCAGGACTTTTGTGATGTAGGCGTGTTTTTATAATTCTTCCCACTTATGGCGACAAACCACACCCCCGAAGGTTCGAAAGAACACACCGCAGCCCCCGCTGCGCCCCGCTCATTGCTGAGCCACGTTTTGCTCTGGACCTTGGGCATTGGCGCCGCCTTTGCGCTGATCATGGGCCTGCTGGTGGCGGTGGCCTTGGCCATGATTTACCCGCAACTGCCCGATGTGTCGGACTTGGCCGATTACCGCCCCAAGCTGTCGATGAGGGTGTATTCTGTCGAGGGCACCCAAATTGGTGAGTTCGGTGAAGAGCGCCGCAACCTCACGCCATTCAAAGACATCCCCAAGGTCATGAAGGACGCGGTGCTGGCGATTGAAGATGCACGCTTTTACCAACACAGCGGGGTGGACTACATCGGCCTCATGCGCGCGAGCTTGGCCAACTTGGGTCGCGCCAAAAGCCAAGGCGCATCGACCATCACCATGCAGGTGGCACGCAATGTGTACCTGTCATCTGAGAAAACATTCACGCGCAAGATTTATGAAATTTTGCTCACCAACAAGCTGGAGCACATGCTCAGCAAAGACCAGATTTTTGAAATCTATCTGAACCAAATTTACTTGGGCAACCGTGCGTATGGCTTTGCGGCGGCCTCTGAAGCCTACTACGGCAAGCCCCTGAAAAACATCAGCATTGCCGAGGCAGCCATGCTGGCGGGCTTGCCTAAAGCTCCCTCGGCCTACAACCCGATTGCCAACCCCAAGCGCGCCCGCGCACGCCAGCTCTACATCATTGAGCGGATGGAAGAAAACGGGTTCATCACGGCTGACCAAGCAGCTGCCGCCAAGCAAGAAGAGCTGAAGATTCGCAGCGCCACCAGCAGCTTCAACACGCACGCCGACTATGTGGCCGAAATGGCCCGTCAGCTCATGTTTGCGCAATACGGCCCCGAGATTTACACACGTGGCTTGAACGTTTACACCACCATCCGCGCCAGCGACCAACAAGCCGCTTATGCGGCCCTGCGTCGCGGCATCTTGGACTACGAGCGCCGCCAACACTACCGTGGCCCCGAGCGCTTCATCAACCTCCCCACCAAACCGGCCGAGCTGGAAGACGCCATTGACGACGCCCTGATTGAGCAAGGCGACAAAGGCGATTTGCTGGCTGCGGTGGTGCTTGAAGCCACCCCGAAAAAAGTACGCGTGATGCGTCAAAACAGCGAAGTGCTGGAAATCACAGGCGAAGGTTTACAACCTGTGCAATCCGGCTTGTCGGACAAAGCGCCACCCAACATCAAATTGCGTCCCGGCGCACTGGTCCGCATTGCCAAAACAGCCAAGGGCGGCTGGGAAATTACCCAACTGCCCGAGGTGGAAGGCGCGTTTGTGTCCATCGACCCACGCGACGGCGCCATTCATGCGCTGGTGGGTGGTTTTGACTTCAACAAAAACAAGTTCAACCACGTGACCCAAGCGTGGCGTCAACCTGGTTCGAGCTTCAAGCCTTTTATCTATTCGGCCGCTTTGGAAAAAGGCTTCACACCCATGACGGTGGTGAACGATGCACCGCTGTTCTTTGATGCCAGCGTGACGGGTGGCCAACCGTGGGAACCCAAAAACTACGACGGCACCTTTGAAGGCCCCATGACCTTGCGCAAAGGTTTGGCCAAATCGAAAAACATGATTTCGATTCGCGTGCTGCAATCGGTCGGCGCACAAAACGCGCAAGACTGGATTGCCCAGTTTGGCTTCGATGCCGAAAAACACCCCCCCTACCTGACGATGGCTTTGGGTGCGGGCTCAGTCACCCCCATGCAAATGGCGGCTGGCTATTCGGTGTTTGCCAACGGCGGCTACCGCGTGAATCCCTACTTGGTGACCAAGGTGACGGACCAAATGGGCAAGGTGTTGTCTGAATTCATCCCACCACCTTTGGATGAATCGGCCCGCGCCATTGATGCACGCAATGCATTTGTGATGACGAGTTTGTTGCAAGAAGTCACCCGATCAGGCACAGCCGCACGCGCGCAAGCCACCTTGAAGCGCCCTGACATCTACGGCAAAACCGGCACCACCAACGACTCAATGGACGCATGGTTTGCCGGTTATCACCCCACCCTCACCGCTGTCACGTGGATTGGCTACGACACCCCACGCAAACTCGGTGACCGCGAAACCGGTGGCGGGTTGAGCTTGCCCGTGTGGATCAGCTACATGCAACACGCCTTGGAAGGCGTACCCATTGCCGAGCCTACGCCCCCGGCGGGCTTGAGCCACGAAGGCGGCGACTGGGCTTACACCGAGTTCAGCAAAGGCGGCGGCGTGAGCAGCTTGGGCATGGACAACCGATCCAGCAACAGCAGCGAACAGCTGCCTGCGAATGACGAGAAGAAGAAGATTCTCGATTTGTTCAAAAACTAAAAAAGGGCGCATCAAGCGCCCTTTTTAATTTATAGCGTGTCACTGCGTCACGCTTGGAAGGCCAGGTCCTGTCCCGTTTGCGCGCTGGCATCTTGGCTGAGACGCGCAAAGAACTCGCCTTGGCCTTTGGTATCCGCCCAGTGCTGGCCATCAAACTTGAAGTGGTACCCACCCGAGCGCGCGGCCAACCACACCTCATGCAAAGGCTTCTGCAGGTTGATGATGATTTGGCTTTTGTTCTCAAACGTGAGCGTGATCATGCCGCCCACGCGTTGGTTGTCGATGTCCGAGTCGCCGTCATCGTTGATGCGGTCACAGGCCAATTCAACGGCTTTAAGCAGAAGTTCTGCGCGGTCTAAGAATTCGAGATCGGTCATTACAATTTGCGCCATGGGTATTGAACAAAAGATTCTAGTCACAGGCAAAAGCCTGCGCGTCGTTGTGGCCTCTGCGCTCTGCGCTTGCATCGCGCTCACGGCGTGTGGCCAAAAGGGCAACCTGTATCTACCGAACGACCCTGAGTTCAAACAACGCGCCACCTTACCTGAGATCGTGCGCCGTCAACTGCCTGGTAGCGCGGCAACGCCCGCCACAGCGCCCGCATCCGCCCCGACCAACACATCCAACACGACAGCACCTGCTGCCCCCGCCAACGCAGCCTCTGCGGCGGGTCGTTAACTTTCGAAGAGCCGTCTGATGACACACACCACGCTTGCCGGTGCGCCTTTTGTGGCCACCCAACACAACGATTTGTATTTGGAAGGCGTCAAACTCGCCGACCTCGCGCACGCCCACGGCACGCCCTTGTTTGTGTACTCCAAAGCGGCCATGCTCAGCGCGCTCGCTGCGTACCAACGTGGCTTTGCAGGTCGTAACGCGCGCATTTGCTACGCCATGAAAGCCAACTCCTCCCTCGCGGTGTTGCAAGTGTTTGCACAAGCGGGCTGTGGCTTTGACATTGTTTCGGGTGGCGAGCTGGATCGCGTGATCGCGGCAGGTGGCGATGTGTCTAAGGTCATCTTCTCTGGCGTGGGCAAAACACGCACCGAAATGCGCAAAGCACTCGATGCGGGCATTGCTTGCTTCAACGTCGAGAGCGAGGCCGAGTTGGAAGTGCTCAGCGACGTGGCCCACAGCATGGGCAAACGCGCGCCCATCAGCATTCGCGTCAACCCCAACGTGGACGCCAAAACTCACCCCTACATTTCCACCGGTCTCAAAGGCAACAAATTTGGCGTGGCGCACGAACGCGCTTTGGCCACTTACCAACGTGCCGCCAGCTTGCCCGGCTTGCAGGTGACAGGCATTGACTGCCACATCGGATCACAAATCACCGAATCCACGCCTTACCTCGACGCGATGGACCGCGTGCTGGATTTGGTCGACGCGATTGAAGCGGCAGGTATCGCCATTCACCACATCGACTTTGGCGGTGGCTTAGGCATCAACTACAACGGCGATACGCCACCGGCCGCAGATGCGCTGTGGGCGCAACTCTTGGCCAAGCTCGACGCACGCGGCTACGGCCAGCGTCAACTGATGATCGAACCCGGTCGCTCACTCGTGGGCAACGCGGGCGTGTGCTTGACTGAGGTGCAGTACATCAAGCCCGGCGAGCAAAAGAACTTTTGCATTGTCGACGCAGCGATGAACGACCTGCCCCGCCCCGCAATGTACGAAGCCTTCCACCAAATCGTGCCCGTAGCAGCACGCGCGGGTGAAGCGGTGACGTATGACGTGGTTGGCCCTGTGTGTGAAAGCGGCGACTGGTTAGGGCGTGACCGTCAACTCACCGTGCAAGCGGGTGATTTGTTGGCGGTGTTGTCGACCGGTGCGTATTGCATGGCGATGTCGAGCAACTACAACACGCGCGGTCGTGCGGCTGAGATTTTGGTGGACGGCACAAAGGCGCATGTGATTCGTCGTCGCGAGACGGTGGCGGATCAGATGGCTTGCGAAGCTTTGGTTCGCTGAGTTTTTCTCTTTCGTCACTTTCGAAGCGAGTCCTTATGTGGCTCGCTTTTTCTTTTGCTGCTGTTTTGATTTCGTGTCGGCTCTTTTGCTCCGCCACGACGAGCAGCCAGCACCTGCCATGGCTCCCATCGCTGCGCGACGAATGTCGCCAAGTCAGGCGCTGGCTGCTCGCCGTGGCTTCGGGTGCGGGCTACCCAAAGGTGGATGCGTGAACTTGTTTGCGCACTCTCATCCGATGCGGCTACGGGTGTTCGGCCCCTGACGATTTCTGGTACTCCAGCATGAGGAAGGGGCCGTACGCCCGTAGCCGCATCAGCGAGTGAAATCACCCGAACGAAACAAGCCGCCCCAAACAGAAGAACGCACAACTCGCCAAGCAAGCAACACAAACAGCACAGAGGCATAAACCAACACCTCAGCAAAGTTGTGCTTACCCGCCCGCATCCAAAAGAAGTGCAAAACAGCCAACACCGCCACCACATACACAAGACGGTGCAACCACTGCCAGCGTTGAGCACCTAGCCACCGAATTGCGCGGTTGAACGAGGTCAATGCCAGCGGCGTGAGCAGCACAAACGCACTGAACCCAACCAAGATGAACGGACGCTTGGCGATGTCAGCCAGCACATCACCCCACTCAAAGCCCATATCAAACCCGCAGTAACTCAACGCATGCAGCACCACATAGAAGTAGGTGAACAAACCCAACATGCGCCGAAACTTGGCAAGCTCTGGCAAGCCCAACATCACACGCACCGGCGTGACCGCCAAGGTGACACACAGCAAACGCAGCGTCCAGTCGCCGGTGGCGCGAATCAGGTACTCAGCGGGGTTGGCACCCAAGGCATCGTTGACAGCGCCCCACACCAGCCACATGAAAGGCATGAGGCACAACAAACACAGCACGGGTTTGGCGCCGCGGTGTTGCAACGCGTGACGCAAGGAGGCGTTGAACATCAATACAGTTTGCTCAAGTCCATGCCCGCATACAGCTGACCCACTTGCGCTTCGTAGCCGTTGAACATCAAGGTTTTGCGTTTTTTGGCGAACAAGCCGTCTTCGCCAATGCGCCGCTCGGTGGCTTGGCTCCAGCGAGGGTGGTCCACATTGGGGTTCACGTTGGAATAGAACCCATACTCTTGCGGCGCGGAACGACCCCAGGAATTGATGGGTTGCTTTTCGACGAAGCGGATCTTCACCAAGCTCTTGGCACTCTTAAAGCCGTATTTCCATGGCACCACCAAACGCACAGGTGCACCGTTTTGATTGGGCAGCACTTCGCCGTACATGCCAAAGCTCAACAGCGTGAGCGGGTGCATGGCTTCGTCTAGGCGCAAGCCTTCGACGTAGGGCCAATCGAGCACGCGCGAGCGCACGCCCGGCATGGTTTTGGGGTCGGCTTGGGTGATGAACTCCACATACTTGGCGCTACCCAAAGGCTCCACGCGCTTGATGAGTTCAGCCAATGAGTAGCCCACCCACGGAACAACCATCGACCAACCTTCGACGCAGCGCAAGCGGTAAATGCGCTCTTCCATCGGGCTGAGTTTGAGCAAGGCATCCAGGTCGAAGCGACTGGGCTTTTTGACCAAACCATCCACCTCCACCGTCCACGGTTGGGTTTGCAAGGTGTGGGCGTATTTGGCGGGGTCCGATTTGTCGGTGCCGAATTCGTAGAAGTTGTTGTAGCTAGTGGCATCGGTGTAGGCGGTGATCTTTTCCATGGTGTTGGCACCACTCACACGGCTCACGGCACCTGTCAAAGGCGCCAACTTGCCCGCACGTACCACCGCTGCGTTGGAGACTTGCGCCAAGGCTTCGCGCGAGGCCCATGTCGACATCGACAGGCCTGCTGCGCCAGCGGCGATTTGCTTGAGCCAATCGCGGCGTTGGGCATACACAGCTTGCGGGGTGATCTCGCTGCTGAGGCCATGTTCAAAACCAGTGTCGGCATTTTTTGAAAATTGATTCAAACGCACGCGAACTCTCCTCGAGACAAAAGGTCGTCGCATTGTGGGTCAAAGTGCATGGCCGCACACAATCCACCGAGAAAGACCTTGCGGCTGAAAACAAAAAAGCTGGCACAAGGCCAGCTTTTTGAGGGTGCGTTAGAGAACGCTGAATTAACGCAAGCCAGCGATGTAGTCAGCCACGGCTTTGATTTCACGGTCGTTCAACTTCGCAGCCACGCCGCTCATTTGCACGCTGTTGCCACGACCCATCACTTGCGCAGAACCTTTGCTGGTGCCGTGTTCGCGGAAGGCGTTCAACTGCGCCACGGTGTAGTCGGCGTGTTGGCCAGCCAAACGTGGGTACTGAGCGGGAATGCCAGCGCCAGTTGGGTTGTGGCAACCTGCGCAAGCAGCGATTTGGCGCTCAGCCACACCGCCGCGGTAGATGCGCTCACCCAATACCACCAAGTCTTTCTCTTTGGCGAAGTTGGCAGCCGATGTTTTAGAACCGACCCAAGCGGCCACGTTCTTCATGTCAGCGTCAGACAAGCCAGCGGCCATGCCCATCATGATGGCGTTGGCGCGCTTGCCCGATTTGAATTCTTGCAATTGCTTGACCAGATAGTCTGGGTGTTGCTGTGCCAGCTTGGGGTACGCAGGTGAACCTGAGTTGCCGTCTGCTCCGTGGCAGGCTGCGCAAATGGCGGTGTAAGTGGCCTCACCTTTGGCCAAATCGGCCTTGGCAGCAGGGGCTGCGGGCTCAGCGGCGTTAGACAGGGCGGGGGCCACCAAAGCGGCGGCGATCAACAAGGAGGCAATCAGCTTCATAAGTGTTCTTTGGTTAAAGGTCTCAAAGACGTCGAAAAACTGCGGAGATTCTACAATGCCGTATGAACCAGCCAGACCCACACGACACCCCAGCCCCCCATGACGCGCCCGAGGTGCCTGAAATCGCGGTCTTGAACGCTGAATTCGAGGCCCAACGCGACGCCGACCGCGCCGCTGCCAAAGCCGCTTTCGAGCTGCTGAACCCCAAAGACCAAGCCAAATACGCCATGGGCTGGTTGCACACCGCCCGGTTTTTGACCACCGCCGCCCAGCTGCACCACCTGCCCACGTACGACTTGCCCGAAATTGCATTTGTAGGCCGCTCGAACGCGGGCAAATCGACCTGCATCAACGTGTTGACCCAGCAAAAGCGTTTGGCCTTTGCATCAAAGACACCAGGCCGCACCCAACACATCAACTTGTTCGCCATGGGCCGCCAAGGCAAAACCGACGCCGTACTGGCCGACTTGCCCGGCTACGGCTACGCCGCTGTTCCCAAGCAAGACAAGATCCGTTGGCAACAGGTGATGGCCAACTACTTGCTCACCCGCCCTAACTTGCGTGCGGTGGTGTTGATGTGCGACCCGCGCCACGGCCTGACCGAGTTGGACGAAATTTTGTTGGACGTGATTCGCCCACGCGTGGAAGAAGGGTTGAAGTTTTTGGTACTGCTCACCAAGTCCGACAAGCTCAACCGCACAGAAGCCAACAAGGCTTTGCAAATCACCAAGCTGCAAGCGGGTGGCGGTGAAGTGCGTTTGTTCTCAGCACTGAAAAAGCAAGGCGTGGACGAAGTGGCCACGACCTTGTATCAGTGGATGCACCCTTAATTTAGAGCGTCTTAGTAAAGCTCTGACGCGCCCGCTGGGCGCGTTTTAAACCGCTTATGCACCCAGAAGTATTGGGCCGGCATGGTGTTGATGAGCTGCTCCAATCTTTCGTTCATCAACGCAGTATCGGCAACTGAATCTTCCGTGGGAAAGTCATCCCAAGCGGAATGAATCACGACTTCATACCCAGACTTTGTCAGCCGCGTCACCAACGGTACGACACGCGCACGCCCCAGCTTGGCAAAGCGTGACAACGAAGGCACGGTCGCTGCCTCTTGCCCGTAAAACGGCACAAAAACAGACTCACTCAAACCAAAACTCATATCTGGGGACAAATGCAAAAACTCCCCACGGCGCAAAGTAGCCAAGATAGGCTTGATGCCATCTTCGCGTTGCACCAAGTTCACGCGCCCAAAACGTTGACGACCTTGTTGAATCCATCGGTCAATCACCCGGTTGGACTGCGGTGTGACGATAGCGGTTAAAGCTGTGCCGTAATTCAAAGTCAAACCTGTGGATCCAGCATCCAAGCCGACGAAATGCGGAACAAAAAATACCGTGGGTATTTGCTGGTGGAGGTATTCGGTATGCCCTGTCACCGTCAGCCGCGACTGCAAACATGACTCACTGCCGTGCCATAGCCAACTGCGATCCAACCACGCTTGCGCGAACACGACAAACGACTCTTTGGCCACTGCGCGTCTTTGTTTCTCTGTCCAATCAGGGAAACACAAACGCAAGTTCGTCATGGCCACATGACGGCGAGATCCGACAAAAAAATACAAGCCATATCCCAAAGCAGCGCCAAGGGCACGTACCCATGCCAATGGCAAAAATGCAACGCGCTCTAAGACCCATAGACCGAAACTTGTCAACATATTCAACCTTCGCGACGTGGCTGCTTGCCACGGGCGTAACCCCACATGTATTGGCTCGGCGCGTCCAACACCATGCGCTCCACGCCACGGTTCACTGCTGCTGCGGCAGCCTCGGGCGACACAGTGGCGTCTTTCATCTCCGGCGCATCAAAGGGACGCATGTGCATGCAAAAGCCTTGCCCCACAGGCAGGCGCTCACACCACGTCATGATGACTTGTGCGCCCGTTTGTTGCGCCAACTTGGCGAGCAAGGTCATGGTGTACACATCGCGACCAAAAAATGGTGCCCACACGCCTTGGCCAAGTGGCGGCACTTGGTCGGGCAAGATGGCCGTGTACCCACCATTGCGCAGGGCGCGAATGAGCGTGCGCACACCCGCGAGCGAGGTGGGTGCTGAATCTAAATAAGGGCGCGTGCGGGCATTCGCCACCAAGGGCTCTAACCATGCTTTGCGCGCAGGGCGAAACAGGGCAATCATCGGACCATGCGTGGGGCCAAATTTTTCGGCAATCGCTTGTGCACCAATCTCCCACGCGCCGATGTGTGGCGACATGATGATGACGCCTTTGCCCGCGTGCATGGCCGATTCAAAGTACTCCGCTCCGTCCCATTTCACCAACCCATCCAAGGTCGCGCTGTGCGGTCGCATCCACACCCAAGGCAACTCGGCCACCATACTGCCGATGGCCGCAACCGCGGGCCGCGCATCGCGCCACGCCACACCTGCCGCCTGCACATTCGCTTGGAAGTTGCGGCGATAGCTGGGTGACATCCCCCACACCAACCAACCCAACACAGCGCCCAATCGCTGCATGAAGGGCAGGGGTAGACGTGCAAGGAAATGAAAGATGCGCGTGGGGATCGACATGAACTTTTTGATGACTTTGATAAATCCACTAGAATCTGGATTGTCGCCGAGTTAGAGAACTACTTGCAGGGCGACAACACACCACGGTGTGCGAGTAAGGGCGAAGCCCAAACCACTGCTAAAGCGTTCGCTGGGCTCCAAGTTTTCAGGGTCGGCAACGCCGAACAACCCATTGAAAACAAGGAGCTTTTTTCATGTCTCACGACTTTTTGTTCACCTCTGAATCCGTCTCAGAAGGCCACCCAGACAAAGTGGCCGACCAAATCTCCGACGCGATTTTGGACGCCATCTTTGAACAAGACCCCCGCAGCCGCGTGGCCGCTGAAACCCTGACCAACACCGGCTTGGTCGTGTTGGCGGGCGAGATCACCACCAACGCGCACGTCGACTACATCCAAGTCGCACGCGACACCATCAAGCGCATCGGCTACGACAACACCGACTACGGCATCGACTACAAAGGTTGCGCTGTGATGGTTTGCTACGACAAGCAATCCAACGACATCGCCCAAGGCGTGGACCACGCGTCGGACGACCACCTCAACATCGGCGCGGGCGACCAAGGCCTGATGTTTGGCTACGCGTGCAGCGAGACGCCTGAGCTGATGCCCGCTCCGATTTACTACGCACACCGTTTGGTCGAGCGCCAAGCCCAGCTGCGCAAAGACGGCCGCTTGCCTTTCTTACGCCCTGACGCGAAGAGCCAAGTGACCATGCGCTACGTCGACGGCAAGCCGCACAGCATTGACACCGTGGTGTTGTCGACCCAGCACAGCCCTGACCAAAGCGAATCAGCCACCAAGATGAAGGCCAGCTTCAATGAAGCCGTCATCGAAGAAATCATCAAGCCCGTGTTGCCCAAAGAGTGGTTGCAAGACACCAAGTACTTGATCAACCCCACAGGCCGTTTCGTCATCGGCGGCCCACAAGGCGATTGCGGTTTGACTGGCCGCAAGATCATTGTGGACACCTACGGCGGCGCATGCCCGCACGGCGGCGGCGCGTTCTCAGGCAAAGACCCATCGAAGGTGGACCGCTCTGCTGCTTACGCTGCACGCTACGTGGCTAAAAACATCGTGGCCGCCGGCTTGGCCACACAGTGCCAAGTGCAAGTGGCTTACGCGATTGGCGTGGCACGTCCGATGAACATCACCGTGAACACAGCCGGTACCGGCGTAATTTCTGACGACAAGTTGTCAGCACTCGTGGCCGAGCACTTTGACCTGCGCCCCAAAGGCATCATCCAAATGCTCGACTTGCTGCGTCCGATTTACAGCAAGACAGCGGCTTATGGTCACTTTGGTCGTGAAGAGCCAGAATTTACGTGGGAGCGTACCGACAAGGCTGCTGCATTGAAGGCTGCTGCTGGCGTGAAGTAAACGCTTCTTTGCTTTTGCTTCAGGGCTTCTCGTTTATTACGGGAGGCCCTTTTTCTTTGGTCTCCTCGGAAATGCGAGTTGGGGTAGGCAGACGCGGCTTACATCGCTTCGCGACGAATGGCGCCGCATCTGCCTACCCCAACTCGCATTTGGTGGTTCGGAAAATTTCAGGTGGCTTGTGCTTGCTTTATCCATGCCATCGCTACAAACATGGCAAATGTGCCCACCGTTAACCAAGAGAAGCTTGGGTGGCGTACCCCAATAAGGCGCCATTCGTCGCCACGTCAACGCAAAGCCAAAGAGCAAGAGGGCCTTAGCTCTCCCCGCCCCCCAAAGCCTTGTACAACTGCGCCGTCGTCCCGAGCAATTGACGCAACACCTGCGTGCGTGACTGTTGCGCAGCAAACCAATCGCGTTGCGCGTCGACCAAATCAAACTGATTGGCTGAGCCTTGCGCGTAGCGCAACTCCATCACGCGCAAACGTTGTTGCTGACCGTTCACCCAGTTGTTCTGCGAAGCCAATTGTTGTTGCAAGGTGTCACGCGCCACCAACAAGTCGGCCACTTCACGAAAGGCTTGTTGCAAGGTTTTCTCATACGTGGCCACGGCTTGTACTTTGCGGGCATGGGCCACATCCAAGTTGCCCGAGGTGCGCCCCCAGTCAAACAAGGGCATTTGCAAGGTGGGCACAAAGCTCCAACTGCGTGAACCTGCGTCAAACAAGCCATTCAAACGCGTGCTGGCCGAACCGGTGCTACCAGTGAGTTGCAAGCGCGGCAAGAAGGCCGCACGCGCTGCGCCAATGTTGGCATTGGCTGCGATCAAGCGCTGCTCTGCCGCGCGCACATCTGGGCGGCGCAACAACACGTCTGAAGGCAACTCTGCGCTCCATGACAGCGACAGATTTTGCGCGTCTAGCGCCACACTCGCAGGCAAGCTATCCGGCAAACGTCCACCGACCAACAAAACCAAAGCGTTGCGTGCTTGTTGCAAGGCCCGGTCTGTCGCGAGCTGGTCAGCTTGTGCTGCTGTCAGCGCAGCTTGAACTGCAGCCACGTCCACATCGCTGGACACCCCCAGAGCTTGTTTTTGCACAGTCAGGTCATAGGCTTGCTGACGGCCCAAGGTGTTTTGTGCGCTCCATTGGCTGCGCAGCTCCAAGTCTTTGACCAAGTAGTAGCTATTCGCCACATCACTGATGAGGCTCAAGCGAACCGTGCGTTCATCTTCGGCAGTGGCTTGGTAGTTGGACTTGGCGGCTTGGGTCAAATCGGCCACGCGCCCCCAGAAATCCATCTCGAATGACACCAAGTTCACATTCGCGTCATAACGCCCAATGCGCGTGGCCGAGGGGTTATTGATCACGCCCGCAGGCGTGAGCGATGCAGTGCGCCCCACCGATGCGGTGGCGCTGGGCACACGGTCAGCACCTTGCACATCCCACAAACCACGGGCTTCTTGCACGCGCCCAATGGCGATGCGCATGTCGTGGTTGCGTTCGAGCGCGGTGCGAATGAGCACGCGCAACTGTTCGTCGGTGTAGAGCGACTCCCATGGAATGTCTTGCAGTTGCGTGGTGCTCTGAGCTTCTTTTTGAGCATTCCAACTGGGGGCCAACTCGCCATCAGGGCGCTTGTAGGTCGGGGCTAGGCTGCAAGCACTCAAGGCGCACGCCGCCGCCAAAGCCAACGCGGTGAAACGAATGCGATCAGTCATGGCCAACTCCTTGCGCCTCATCTTGCGGCATCGGTTTTCCCGGGAAATAACGACGCACCACCACAAAAAACACCGGCACCAAAAACACCGCCAAAATCGTCGCGCCCAACATACCGCCAGCCACGCCTGTGCCAATCGCTTGGCGGCTCTTGGCGCCTGCACCACTGGAAATAGCCAAGGGCATCACACCCAAGATGAAGGCGATGGAGGTCATCAAAATTGGGCGGAAGCGCAAGCGACAGGCTTCGAGCGTCGCATCCATCACGCTGCGGCCTCGGTCGTTCAATTCACGTGCAAACTCGATGATCAAAATCGCGTTCTTCGAGGCCAAGCCAATGATGGCAATCAAGCCCACTTTGAAAAACACATCGTTGGGCAAACCGCGCAAAAGCACCGCCAGTACCGCACCAAAAATGCCCAGAGGCACCACCAACATCACGGCAAAGGGAATGGACCAGCTTTCATACAAAGCGGCCAACGCCAAGAACACCACCACCACCGAAATGGCAAACAACGCGGGGGCTTGGTTGCCCGATACACGCTCTTCGAGCGAGGTGGATGACCATTCATAACCCAAGCCCGGCGGCAACTTGGCAGCGAGTTCTTCCATCGCGGCCATCGCTTCGCCTGAGCTGCGGCCCGGTGCGGCCGAGCCCGAGAGCTTGACCGAGGGCAAGCCGTTGTAACGGTCCACACGCGGCAGGCCCACCACCCAACGCGGCTTAGCAAACTCACCCAAGCTCACCATCTCGCCGCGCGTGTTGCGCACGGGCAAACGCAAGATGCTTTCGGGTGTGCTACGCAGGTCACCTTCGGCTTGCATTTGCACACGCAAGATACGGCCATCGCGCACAAAGTCGTTCACATACGCCACACCCAAGGTGGACTGCAAGGTGTCGTTCAAGCTACCTAAATCCACCGACAACGCGCGCGCTTTGGCACGGTCGATGTCCAACAAAATTTGCGGCGCAGGCTCTTGGCCTTCAGGGCGCACACCGGCCAAGGCAGGGTGTGTCGACGCCATGCCCAGCATCATGTTGCGTGCATCCATCAAACGCTCGCGCCCCACGCCCGAGCGGTCTTGCAAGCGAAAGTCAAAGCCCCCTACGGCACCCAGCTCTGGAATCGGCGGCACGTTCACCGCCAACGCAAACGCTTGCTTGACCGAGAACAAATACATATTCGCCCGCTGGATGACGGATTGCACCGAGTGGTCGCCGTCTTTGCGTGCGTCCCAATCTTTGAGCTTTACAAATACCAGCGCAGCGTTTTGGCCACGGCCAAAAAACGAGAAACCCAACACACCAATCACGTGGTCCACTTCGGGTTGCTTCAAAAAGTATTGCTCGGCATCGCCCAACACCTCACGCGTGCGCTCGGTCGATGCACCCGGCGGCAGCTGCACCATGCTGATGAAGTAGCCTTGGTCTTCGTCTGGCAAAAAGCTGCCGGGCAAGCGTGAGAACAACCAACCCGTGGCCACACAAATTGCCAAGAACACGGCCAACCAACGCATGGGGCGTTTGATGATGCTTTCCACCCGCTCGGCATAACGCCCGCTGATGCGCGTGAAGTAACGGTTGAACCAACCCAACAAACCGGTCTCGGTGGGGGCGTGGCCTTTTTCAAGCGGCTGCAACACCGTGGCGCACATGGCAGGCGTCAGCGTGATGGCCATCAGTGCCGAGAGCAGCATGGTCAACACCAGCGTGACTGAGAACTGGCGGTAAATCACACCAACAGAACCACCAAAAAATGCCATGGGCACAAACACCGCGCACAGCACCAACGTGATACCAATGATGGCCGCAATGATTTGGTCCATCGCTTTGCGTGTGGCATCGCGCGGCGACAAGCCCTCATCGCTCATGATGCGCTCGACGTTTTCCACCACCACAATCGCATCGTCCACCACGATACCGATAGCCAACACCATGGCAAACAAGGTGAGCACGTTGACCGAGTAGCCCAACAAATACAAGCCTGTGAACGTGCCGAGCAGCGCCACTGGCACCACCACCGCAGGGATAAGCGTGGCGCGCAGATTGCCCAAGAACAACCACATCACCAAGAACACCAACACCATCGCTTCAAACAAGGTGTGCACCACCTCGGTGATGGAAATTTCCACAAACTTTGACGTGTCGTAGGGCACATCCCAACCCACGCCGGGCGGGAAATAACGCGAGAGCTCTTGCATGCGGTCTTTCACCGCCTTGGCCACTTCCAGCGCATTGCCATCCGGCGCCACACGCACCGCAATGGCAGCCGAAGGCGCGCCATCGGTACGCGCCAAGATGTCGTAGCTTTGCGCGCCCAGTTCGATGCGGGCCACGTCTTTCAAGCGCACCGCCGAACCATCGGGCTGGGTCTTGACCAAAATTTCGCCAAACTCTTCGGGGCGGTTCAAGCGACTGCGCACCACCACCACGGCGTTGATTTGTTGGCCCGCAGGCGCTGGGTTTTGACCCAACTCACCCGTGGCCAGCTGCACGTTTTGCGCGCGCACGGCCGCGCCCACATCGCTGGGGGCCAAGCCATAAGCTTGCAACTTGGCGGGGTTGAGCCAAATGCGCATCGAGTATTCGGTGCCAAACAACGTGGCTTCGCCCACACCACGCACACGGCGAATTTGGTCGAGCACGTTGGCGGCGGCATAGCTGCCCAAGGCCACCGCGTCTTTGCTTTTGTCGGGCGAGGTGAGCACTGTGAACAGCAAGTAGTTGCGCTGCGGCTTGGTCACCGGCACGCCTAAGCGACGCACGTCATCAGGCAAGCGAGCTTCCACGCGCTTGTAGCGGTTTTGCGCTTCGACCGAGGCAATATCCACATTGGTGCCCGCTTCAAACGTGAGCGTGAGTGTGCCCGTACCCAACTCCGAAGACGACTCCATGTAGAGCAAATGCTCGATGCCGTTCATCTCCTGCTCAATCAAAGCAGTGACCGTTTGTTCAATCACCTCGGCCGATGCGCCGGGGTAGGTGATGTTGAACGCAATCGAGGGCTGCGCCACTTGCGGGTACTGAGACACCGGCATCTTGCGCAGCGACAACGCACCCGCCATGACGATGGCAATGGCAATCACCCACGCGAACACGGGGCGGTCAATGAAAAACTTAGCAAACATGCTGGGCCGCCTTTAGTGCGAAGCTGCCGAAGCGGGCTTGGACGCTGCGCTGGCCGGCTGCGATGCGGCGCTGGCTGAAGGTGCCGCAATAGCAGCAAAAGCGGCGGCCGACGCAGCAGGCGCAGCCGCAGATACCGCAGGGTCCACCGGCTTCACAGTGGAACCCGGCTTGGCTTTTTGCACCCCATCCACCACGATGCGTGTGCCTTCTGCCAAACCGCCCGTCACCACCCACTTGTCACCACTCATGGGGCCGATTTGAATCGGCACAGGCGCGACTTTGTTTTCGTCGTTCACCGCCAGCACATAGGCACCGTTCGAATTCATTTGCACCGCACGTTGCGGCACAGTAATGGCTTGGTCCATGCGCGCTTGCGAAATGCGCACACGCACAAAGCTGCCGGGTAGCAAGTCGCGCTGAGGGTTGGCAAACTCGGCACGCAAAAACACATTGCCCGTGTTCACGTCCACCGTTTGTTCAGACAACAACAACTTGCCAGGCTGGCCATAGACCGAGCCATCGGGCAACAGCAGTTGCACCTTGAGGCTATCGCCCGCTTGCACCTTGCCCTGCTTGATGGCTTGGCGCAAATTGAACAGCTCGTTTTCGCTTTGGCTGAAGTTCACATAGATGGGGTCCATCTGGTCGATGTTGACCAAAGGCGTCACATCGCCACGGCCCACCAAAGCGCCTTCGGTCACCAGCGCATGGCCCACACGGCCGCTGATGGGCGCGGCCACCATGGCGTTCTCAAAATCGATGCTGGCTTTGGCCAAAGTGGCTTTGGCTTGCTTGGCTCGGGCTTGGGCGGCTTCGAATTCTTGTTGGCTCACACCGCGTGCTTCTAGCAAGGCTTGGTAACGCTGCAAGGTTTGCTCGGCGGCCACGGCATCGGCACGTGCGGCCTCGGCGCTGGCGCGGTAAGCGCGTGGGTCAATTTGAAACAGTGGTGTACCCGCTTTGATGTCGGCACCCTCTTTGAACAAGATCTTGTCCACCACGCCTTCCACGCGGGCGCGCACTTGCGCGGTTCGTACAGCTTGCAAGCGGCCCGACAAATCGGTGGTCAAGTCCACAGGGCCGGCAGCCACCACCATCACATTCACCTCGGCGGGGGGTGGACCACCTGCGCCTGCGGGCGGTTTGCCATCGGTCGACGGCCCGCAAGCCACGAGACTGGCCAGCGCCAGCGAACACAAAACAAAGTGGTGAACACGAGAAGCAAACATGCAAAAGCCTTTAGACCAACAACAAAAAGGGCCGCCACAGAGGTCGCCCTTTTGAATGCGAAGAGGGAGTACCCCGATTGTGCCGTGCCCCCGTAAAGCACGGGTCAAACCAGCCAATGACCCGCGCCCCGAGCAGGGGCATATGACCTACGCAAGCTGGTTCGAGATCACTCAATCTGTCTGCTGTTGCAACGCCCACATGCGGGCATACGCTCCGCCCTGCGCCAACAGCGCGGTGTGCGTGCCGCGTTCCACAATGCGACCGGCTTCCATGACCAAAATTTCGTGGGCATCGACCACAGTCGAGAGGCGGTGCGCAATCACCAACGTGGTTTTGTTGTGCGCGGCGCTTTGCAGCTCGGCTTGAATGGCGCGTTCGTTGGCGCTGTCGAGCGCCGACGTGGCTTCGTCAAAAATCAAAATCGGCGGGTTTTTAAGCAGCGTGCGGGCAATGGCCACGCGTTGTTTTTCGCCGCCTGACAGCTTCAACCCCCGCTCGCCCACCATGGTGTCGTAGCCCTTGGGTGTGGCGGCAATGAAGTCGTGAATGTGCGCAGCCTTGGCTGCTTGCTCGACGTCGTCGGGCGTGGCCTCGGGGCGACCGTAGGCAATGTTGTAGCGCACGGTGTCGTTGAACAACACCGTGTCTTGCGGCACGATGCCAATCGCACGGCGCACGCTCAGCTGTGTGACACGGCGAATGTCTTGACCATCGAGAGTGATGGCCCCAGAGCCCACGTCGTAAAAGCGAAACAGCAACCGCGCCAGCGTGGACTTTCCCGAGCCCGACGCCCCCACCACCGCCACGGTTTTGCCAGCGGGAATGTCAAAGCTCACGCCTTGCAAAATCGGGCGCGTGGCTTCGTAGGCAAACACCACGTTGTCAAAGCGCACATGGGGCGAGGCTTGCAAGGCCAAGTCTTTGGCCCCCGCGTCGTCGGCCACTTCGCGTTCTTTCTCCATCAAGGTGAACATGCGGTCGAGGTCGGTCAGGCTCTGCTTGATTTCGCGGTAGAGCACGCCCAAAAAGTTCAGTGGGATGTAAAGCTGAATCATGAAGGCATTGATCATGACCAAGTCACCCAAGGTCATGCGGCCATCGACCACGCCTTGCGTGGCGCGCCACAGCATGGCCACTAAAGCCACAGCGATGATGAGTTGCTGCCCCGTGTTGAGCAGCGACAAAGACGTTTGCGCTTTCAAGCGCGCTCGGCGCAAAGCCTCTAGGCTTTTGTCGTAACGCGCCGCTTCAAAGGCTTCGTTGTTGAAGTACTTGACCGTTTCGTAGTTGAGCAACGAGTCCACCGCTTTGGTGTGGGCGGCCGAATCAAATTCGTTGGCTTGGCGGCGGTACTGCGTGCGCCACTCGGTCACCTTGACGGTGAACACGATGTACAGCGCCAGCGCCAACACCGTGATGCCTGCGAACCACACGTCAAACTTCACCGCCAAGATGCTCAACACCAAGGCCACTTCAACCAGCGTGGGCACGATGCTGTAGAGCGAATACGAGATGAGCGATTCAATGCCGCGCACACCGCGCTCGATGTCGCGCGTCATGCCGCCGGTTTGGCGTTCCAAGTGAAAACGCAAGCTCAAGCCGTGCAAATGCTGAAACGTCTCCAACGCAATCTGGCGCGCCGCGCCTTGCGTGGCTTTGGCAAACACCAATTCGCGCAACTCCGTGAAAGCAGACGCCGACAAACGCAGTACGCCGTACACCAACAGCAAGGACACCGGCACCACGATAACAGCCATCGGGTCGTTGGGCTTGAACGACATGGCATCGATCAACTCTTTCAGCAACAACGGCACGCCCACATTGGCGAGCTTGGCACCCACCATGAAAGACAAGGCCGCAAACACGCGCCATTTGTATTGCCACAAATAGGGGAACAGGCGTTTGAGTGTGTCGCTGTCTGGACGTTGTTTGGGCATTTGCCCATCAGGCAAGGGAATAGAAGAATGACCGTGGTGACGCATGTTGCACAATGCTTAAAAGTAATTCTTCGATTGTGCCCATGTCTCACACCCCACGCCCTCAAACCGAACAACTGCCCACAGACCAAGAGCTGGTTTTGAAGGTCATCCCCATGCCTGCCGACTGCAATGCCAATGGCGATATTTTTGGCGGCTGGGTAATGGCGCAGGTCGACTTGGCGGGTGCTGTGTTGCCCGCACGTCATGCCCGCGGGCGTTTTGCGACCGTGGCGGTGAACGAATTCATCTTCAAGCAGCCCGTGCGTGTGGGCGACATCTTGAGCTTTTTCTCACGCGTGGTGAAACTGGGCAACACCTCGATCACCGTGAGCGTAGAAGTGTTTGCTGAACGCTGGAACGAACAAGGCCAATACATCAAAGTGACGCAAGCCACCCTCACCTACGTCGCCATCGACAAAGACGGCAAGCCACGCGTCATCCCCAAAGACTAAGAGACGATGTAAGCACCCGTACCGGTGGACATCAACATGCCATCGGGACCGCGAAACTCCATGCGCGAGGTGCCGACACGCGTACCCACACGCAAGGCATGCGCATGGATGGTGAAGAACTCGCCAATGCCGGGACGCAAGTAGTCCACGCGCAAATCAATCGTGCCGAGTTTGGCAAAACGCTCCAGACGTTCAGCTGGCGGCTCCTTCATGTGCTTCGCCGCCAAACACGCCATCACCGCCGCACTGCCAATCGCATCCAACACCGCGCTGATCACGCCACCGTGAATGCGGTTGTACGCGTAATGTCCCACCAGCTCAGGGCGCATGTCGATGCGGGCCACCACCTCATCGGGCGTGACGCTCACCAGCTTCAACCCCAGCGTGTGGTTGAAGACGATCTTCTCTTCGTAGATTTCACGAAAGCCCTCTAGGTAGTCGGGCTCAAAGACAACGGGGCTGGCCGTGGGCTGGGTCATGGGCGCGCCGCTCACAGTTTTGAAAAATCAGGTTTGCGTTTTTCCATGAAGGCGCTGAACGCCTCTTTGGCCGCGGGCTCGGTGAGCATGCGACCAAAGGACGTCACTTCGTCTTGCATCTGCTTTTGCACCATCTGGGCTTGGCCGGCCTTCATCAAGCGCTTGGTTTCCAAGAGCGATGTCAAGGGTTTGGCGGCCAGCTTGCGCGCTTGAGCTTGCGCATAGTTGTTGACTTCGGTGGGTGGCAACACGCGGTTGACCAAACCCACTTCCAACGCTGCCTCGGCCATGAACGGCTCGCCCAACAACAAAGCCTCCGCCGCACGGTGGTAGCCCATCATTTGCGGGGCCAACAAGCTAGACGCGGCCTCTGGGCAAATGCCGAGGTTGACGAACGGCATGGCAAACACGGCGTTGTCACCGGCGTACACCAAATCGCAGTGGAACAACAGCGTGGTGCCGATGCCCACCGCGGGGCCAGCCACAGCCGCCAACATTGGCTTGGGAAATGCAGCAACACTTTTGAGCAAACGAAACACGGGTGCATCTTGTGTCGACGGTGGGTTGTTCAAAAAGTCAGCAATGTCATTACCCGCGCAGAACACGGTTTCGTGGCCTTGGAACACCAACACACGCACCTCAGGATGGTTGTGCGCTTGCTCGACCGCATCCGCCAACGCGGCGTACATCGCCGCCGTGAGGGAGTTCTTTTTGTCGACGCGGTTGAACGTCAGGGTCATCACACCAGCATCGATGTGGCTCAAAATTTCGCTCATGAGATTCCTTGTTTATTGGGCACGTAGCCACGTTTGCGTGCGGAAGAAGGGGCCAATGTAGCCACGCACTTGCAGCTTTTTGCCACCGTCAAGCGGCACCATTTTCACGGTGTATTCCTTGCCATTTTCTGGGTCCAAAATTTTGCCGCCGTTGGCCCACAGATGCTCAGCTGAAGCATCAGGCTTCACACCTCGGATGATTTCCATACCGATGATGTCTTTGCCCTTGCGGTCGTCCTTGCAATCCTCGCAGGTCTTTTGGGCGTTGGGGTCGTTGCGCAGTGACTTCACCACGCGACCGCTGAGCGCACCATCTTTGTCAACGATGTGGATTTCAGCTTTGGCCTCACCGGTTTTATCGTCAATCGTGTGCCATATGCCCACGGGCGTCATTTGCGCAAAGCTGCTGCTGGCCAGCAACAAGCTCGCCGCGGCCACGCACTTTGAAAAGTGAATTTGAATCATGGTTTGAATTTACCCCATTCAAGGCTTGAAACCACTCAGGCAAACACTGCCTCTGTCTCCATCAGCACACCCACACCCGCACGCGCCGTGAGCATGAGCGAAGCGGTTTCTGGGAAGAGCTTGGCAAAGTAAAAGCGCGCAGTTTGCAGCTTGGCTTGGTAGAACGGGTCGCGATCACCCGCTGCAATCTTTTGCAAAGCCACCTGCGCCATGCGGGCCCAGAAGTAGCCAAACACCAAATGACCGGCCACACGCAGGTAGTCCACGGCCGCAGCGCCCACCTCGTCGGCGTTCTCCATCGCCTTGTAGCCAATCTCACCGGTGAACTGCGTCATCTGCTGACCCAGCTTCGCCAATGGATTGACGAACTCGGCTATGTCCTCGTCACCTTGCGCGTCAGCCACCAACGCCGCAATGAGCTTGCCAAATTTCTTGAGCGATGCGCCTTGGTTGCCCAACACTTTGCGGCCCAACAAGTCCAAGCTTTGAATGGTGTTGGTGCCTTCGTAAATCATATTGATGCGGGCGTCGCGCACGTATTGCTCCATGCCCCATTCGCGAATGAAGCCATGACCACCAAATACTTGCATGCACGCAGAGGTTGAAGTCCACGCGTTGTCGGTGATGAAGGCTTTGACGATCGGCGTGAGCAAAGCCACTTGCTCGGCAGACTCGGCACGCACAGCTTCGTCGGGGTGGTTCAACTCGCGGTCAATCAACATGGCGCAGTGCAGCGCCAGTGCGCGGCCACCTTCGGCATAGGCGCGTGCGGTGAGCAACATCTTGCGCACATCGGGGTGCACCAAGATGCTGTCTGCCGGTTTGCTTGGGTCTTTCACACCTGTCAAGCTGCGTGACTGAATGCGGTCTTTGGCATAGGCCACAGCGTTTTGATAAGCCACTTCGGTCAGCCCCAGCGACTGCATGCCCACGCCCACGCGGGCAGCATTCATCATCACAAACATCGCGGCCAAGCCTTTGTTGGGCTGGCCCACCATCGTGCCCACCGCGCCCTCCAAAACCATTTGGCAGGTGGCGTTGCCGTGGATGCCCATCTTGTATTCTAAGCCCCCGCAATAAATACCGTTGCGCTCGCCCAAGCTGCCATCCGCATTGACGTGGAACTTAGGCACCACGAACAAGCTGATGCCTTTGCTGCCCGCAGGCGCATCGGGTAAACGGGCCAACACCAAGTGCACGATGTTGCGCACCATGTCGTGCTCGCCCGCGCTGATGAAAATTTTGTTGCCGGTGATGCGGTATGTTCCATCGGCTTGTGGCTCGGCCTTGGTGCGCAAGAGGCCCAAGTCGGTGCCGCAATGCGGTTCGGTCAAGCACATGGTGCCAGTCCACTCGCCGCTGGTGAGCTTGGGCAAGTACAGCGATTTTTGGGCATCTGTGCCGTGTGCGTGCAAGGCCTCGTACGCGCCGTGCGTGAGGCCCGGGTACATGGTCCACGCTTGGTTGGCGCTGTTGAGCATTTCGTAAAAACACTGGTTCACCACCACGGGCAAGCCTTGGCCACCGTACTCAGGGTCGGCACTCAAAGCTGGCCAGCCGCCTTGCACGTATTGGTCGTACGCGGCTTTGAAACCATCGGGGGTTTTGACTTCGTGCGTGTCGCGGTTGAGCACACAGCCTTGTTGGTCGCCCACTTGGTTGAGCGGAAAAATCACCTCAGACGCAAACTTGCCGCCTTCTTCGAGCACCGCGGCAATGGTGTCGGCGTCCATGTCGGCGTGCTTGGGCATTTGCTTCAAGTCATCGGTGACGTGCAGCACTTCGTGCAGCACAAATTGCATATCGCGCAGAGGTGGGGTGTAGCTGGGCATGGTTTGTCTCCTTACTTTTTGGATGAAGGGGTGCGCTTGGCGCTTGTTTTAGATACGGGGGCGGTGTCGCTTGCGCCGTAGCGGTGCAAGATGTTTTCGAACCCTTGCAGGGTTCGTGTCAGTGATTTGGAGGAGCGCAAAAAACGCGCTTCATATTGCAAAGCCAAGATGAGGCCGTGCAGCTCAAACACCATTTGTTCGGCATCCATGCCGACAGACAAGTGACCTTCGTCACGCGCTTGCACCACGGTGCGGTGCACGGCGGCCAACCACGTTTTGACAGAGCTGGCCAAGGCATCACGCACAGGGCCCGGACGGTCATCAAACTCGGCTGCGCCGCTGATGTAGAGACAGCCCGAATCAATCTCGGCCGACGTGCGCTTGGTCCAATTGGCAAACAACTGACGCAAGCGTGGCAAGCCACGCTCAACTTGCAGGATGGGCAGGAACACCTCGGCCTCAAAACGCTGGTGGTACTCGCGCACGACGGAAATTTGCAACTCCTCGCGCGAACCGAAATGGGCGAACACGCCGGACTTGCTCATGCGCGCCACCTCAGCCAAAGCACCAATGCTCAAGCCTTCTAAGCCAATTTGGGTGGCCAAGCCCAAGGCAGCGTCCACAATAGCGGCTTTGGTTTGTTGGCCTTTTTGCAAGGCCTTGCTTTCAGATGCGGCAGTTTTGCGAGAAGCGGTCATAGGCAAAGTCAAAAAAACAAATTCACAAAAAGAACGGTCGTGCTATTTTGCATGATTTTTGAATCTTTAAACTAAGCCCCTATGCAAGCCACCCGAATTCTCGCCATCCGTCACGGGGAAACCCTGTGGAATGTAGACACGCGCATTCAAGGCCACCTGAATATTGACCTCAATGAAACCGGTCGTTGGCAGGCCGAACGCGTGGGCCACGCCTTGGCGGAAGAGCCCATTCACGCCATTTACAGCAGCGATTTGCGTCGCGCATTTGAAACCGCGCAAGCCATTGCCACTGCGCCTGCACGCATGGCCGCGCGCACGCACAGCCCCGCAGAAGTCACCCCCCACCTGCAATTGCGCGAGCGCCACTTTGGCCACTTGCAAGGCAAGACATGGGCAGAGATCGAAACCGAACACCCTGAAGAATGCAAACTTTGGCGTGGCCGCGACCCGCATTGGGCCCCCAAGGGGGGCGAGTCGCTCACCGCGTTACGTGAACGCATCCGTCTGTGTGTGGACAGCTTGGCCAGTCAACACATCGGCGAGCAAATTGTGTTGGTCGCGCATGGTGGTGTGATGGATGCGCTGTACCGCTTGGCCACCAACCAATCGGTAGAGGCCCCACGCACATGGCACTTAGGCAATGCAGCGATCAACCGCTTGCTGTGGACACCTCAAGGGTTGAGCTTGGTGGGCTGGGGCGATGTATCGCACTTTGATGAAGCGCATGGCGCACCACGCGACGAGACCAGCACTTAAAGCGCAGGCTTAATCGGCGGAGACTTCGCCAATCGCTTTGGGCGGCGTGACCCCCAAGTGGCGATACGCCGCCAAGGTGGCCATGCGGCCACGCGGCGTGCGTTGCAAGAAGCCTTGCTGAATCAAATACGGCTCAATCACGTCTTCAATCGTGTCGCGCTCTTCGCCGATGCTGGCGGCGATGTTGTCGAGACCCACGGGGCCGCCGTCAAAACGGTGAATCACGGCTTCAAGCAGTTTGCGGTCCATCAAGTCAAAGCCTTGCGGGTCCACGTCCAACATGGCCAGTGCTTTTTGCGCCATCTCTTGCGTGATGCGGCCTGTGCCTTTGACGTCGGCGTAGTCACGCACACGGCGTAGCAAACGGTTGGCAATGCGCGGTGTGCCGCGTGAACGGCGCGCGATCTCGAACCCACCCTCCGCATCCATCGGCGTATCGAGCAAGCCAGCACTGCGCACCACGATGCGTTGCAATTCTTCGGGCGTATAAAACTCCAAGCGCGACACAATGCCAAAGCGGTCACGCAAAGGGTTGGTCAACATGCCCGCACGCGTGGTGGCACCCACCAAGGTGAAGGGCTGCAAGTCGAGCTTGATGCTGCGTGCGGCGGGGCCTTCACCGATCATGATGTCGATTTGGTAGTCCTCGAGCGCGGGGTACAAAATCTCTTCCACCACGGGTGAGAGGCGGTGAATTTCGTCGATGAAGAGCACATCGTTTTTTTCTAAGCCGGTTAGCAACGCGGCCAAGTCTTTGGGCTTTTCTAACACGGGGCCGCTGGTGGAACGCAGGTTCACACCCAGCTCTTGCGCAATGATGTGGCTGAGCGTGGTCTTGCCCAAACCGGGGGGGCCAAACAACAGCACGTGGTCCAACGCCTCGCTGCGTTTTTTGGCTGCCCCGATGAAGATCTCCAACTGCTCGCGCACCTTCATCTGGCCCACATACTCTTGCAGCAGCTTGGGGCGCAAAGCGCGCTCCATGGCCTCTTCCGTGGGCGACACAGGGGCCGCCGACACCACGCGGGGCGCGGGTGTGAAATCACCAAAGTCGTCGGTTTGGATGCTCATGGTTTATTTCGCCAAACTTTTCAGCGCCAGCTTGATGCCATCGCTCACGCCCACATCAGCTGGCAGCGCCTTGAGCGCGGCAGAGGCTTCTTTGTCGCTGTAGCCCAAGGCCAACAAGGCTTGCAAGATGTCGCTTTGATGGTCGGGCGTGGAAAACATATGGGGGCCAAGGTCGGCGCCCAGTTTGCCTTTGAGCTCCAGCAGCAAACGCTCTGCCGTTTTTTTGCCAATGCCCGGCACTTTGGTGAGGCGACCGGCTTCTTGGTCAGACACGGCACGCGCCAGCTCGTCGGCACTCATGCCGCTCAAAATGCCCAGCGCGGTGCGTGGCCCCACGCCAGAAATTTTGATGAGCAAACGAAACGTGGCGCGCTCAGCCGCGCTGCCAAAACCATACAAAATTTGCGCGTCTTCGCGCACCACAAAGTGCGTCAGCAAGGACACGCGTTCGCCGGTGGCGGGCAGGTTGTAAAACGTGCTCATGGGCACATCAACTTCGTAGCCTACGCCGTTGCAATCCACCAGAACTTGGGGTGGATTTTTCTCACTGAGGATGCCGCTTAATTTGCCAATCACATCTTGCCTATCATTGGAGGACCTTTTGAGAGATTATCGACTTGATTCTTCGCCACACCTTCACCCCGCATAACAACACACGTTTGTCGCATCTGTGCGGCCCCACCGACGAGCACCTGCGCACCATCGAATTGGCGCTGAACGTGAAAATCGCGCACCGCCACGAGCAGTTCAAAGTGGACGGCCACAAGGCCAAAGCCACGCGCGCGCTCGAAGTGCTGCAAGCCTTGTACGAACGTGCGGCCAAAGCCATTCCCCAAGAACAAGTGCAGCTCATGCTGGCGGGCGACAGCGCGATGGAAGAGGAAGACATCCCCACGCTGCAAACCCGCCGCACCGATCTGCGCCCACGCACCCCCACGCAAGCGGCGTACCTCGACAACATTGCTGCGCACGACATCAGCTTTGGCATTGGCCCTGCGGGTACAGGCAAAACCTATTTGGCCGTGGCCTGCGCGGTGGACGCACTGGAGCGCAGCGCGGTGCAACGCATTGTGTTGACACGCCCAGCGGTAGAGGCGGGTGAAAAGCTGGGCTTCTTGCCCGGCGACTTGGGCCAAAAAGTGGACCCGTATTTGCGCCCCTTGTACGACGCGCTGTACGACCTGATGGGTTTTGACCGCGTGCAAAAAGCCTTCGAGCGCAACGCGATTGAAATTGCACCACTCGCCTTCATGCGTGGTCGCACCCTCAACAACGCCTTCGTCATCTTGGACGAAGCGCAAAACACCACGCCCGAGCAAATGAAGATGTTCCTCACCCGCATTGGCTTTGGTGCCAAAGCGGTGGTCACCGGCGACGTGAGCCAGATTGATTTACCCAAAGGCCAACTCAGCGGCTTGATTGACGCAGAGCGTGTTTTGAAACGCGTCAAAGGCATTTCGGTCACACGATTTACCAGCGCCGATGTGGTGCGTCACCCGCTGGTGGCTCGCATCGTCGATGCGTATGACGCCCAACGTACCGCCACCACCGGCGCTCCTTCACGCAAACAATCTTAAAAACATGGCCCTGCCCACCCTAGACCTCACCCTGCAATTTGGCGACATTCCCCACGCGGCACGTCACAAAGCGGCATTGCCTCGCGCGTTTGTGAACCGCTGTATTCGCCACGCGTTGGCACACGATGCGGAGATGACCGTGCGCATCGTCGACACCGAAGAAGGCCAAGCGCTCAACAGCAGCTACCGCAAAAAGAACTACGCCACCAACGTACTAACCTTTGATTACGCCCAAGCACCGATGGTGATGGCTGACCTTGTGTTGTGCGCACCCGTGGTGGCGGCTGAAGCCAAAGAGCAAGGCAAATCGCTACAAGAACACTACGCGCATTTGCTGATTCACGGAGCGTTGCACGCACAGGGCTACGACCACGAGACCTCTGAAAAAGACGCCATCGAGATGGAGACTTTAGAGATGTTCATCATGGCCGAGCTGGGTCTGCCCTGTCCTTATTGATGCAGCGGGTGATTAACGACCTGAAGCGTCTTCCAGCAAACGCACTTTCACGGTTTTGCCTTTGATGCGCCCGGCGTTCAAACGGTTCACCGCTTCACGCGCAATGCTGCGATCCACCGCCACATAGGTGGAGTATTCGTTCACGTTGATCTTGCCCACTTGCTCTTTGGTAAAGCCGGCCTCGCCGGTGAGCGCCCCCAACACATCGCCTGCACGAATCTTCTCTTTGCGGCCACCCACGATTTGCAAAGTTGCCATAGGGGGCTGCAACACACCGCCCGCTGAGGGCGTGAGGCTACTCAGCATGGCCCAAGTGGACTCACGGTTTTGCAATTGCTCGATGCGACCCACGTAGCCCATCTCATCCATGCTGGCGAGTGACAAGGCCAAACCTTCGGCATCGCCTCGCCCCGTGCGGCCAATGCGGTGGATGTGCACCTCGGGGTCGGGCGTCACGTCCACATTGATGACGGCTTCTAAGTTCGCCACATCCAAGCCACGCGCGGCCACATCGGTGGCCACCAAGACGGAGCAACTGCGGTTGGCAAATTGCACCAACACTTGGTCGCGCTCGCGTTGTTCGAGTTCGCCAAACAAAGCCAAGGCGCTGAAGCCTTGCGCTTGCAACACGCTCACCAAATCGCGGCACTGTTGCTTGGTGTTGCAAAACGCGAGGGTCGATTCAGGGCGGAAGTGGTTGAGCATTTGCGACACCGCGTGCAAGCGCTCGTTGTTGCTCACCTCATAAAAAATCTGTTTGATTTTTTGGGCATCGTGCTGCGCTTGCACCTTGACGGTTTGCGGCTCGCGCATGAACTGCGAAGCGAGCTTGGCAATGCCTTCGGGATAGGTGGCCGAGAACAACAAGGTTTGGCGGTCTTTGGGACACTGTCGGGCCACTTTGGCAATGTCATCGAAAAAGCCCATGTCCAACATGCGGTCGGCTTCGTCGAGCACCAAAGTCTTGAGGCCTTGCAGGCTGAGCGAGCCACGCTCCAAATGATCCATGATGCGGCCGGGCGTACCGACCACCACATGCGCGCCATGTTCGAGGCTCACTGTTTGGCCTCGCAGCGCCACACCACCGCACAGCGTGACCACTTTGATGTTGCCGACCGCACGCGCCAAGCGGCGCAGCTCTTGCGTCACTTGGTCGGCCAGCTCGCGCGTGGGGCACAGCACCAGGGCTTGTGCGTCAAACAACGCGGCGTCGAGTTTTTCCACCAAAGGAATGCCAAAGGCGGCAGTCTTGCCACTGCCGGTGCTGGCTTGGGCAATCAGGTCACGCCCCGCCAAGGTGAGCGGCAAGCTCGCAGCTTGGATGGGCGTCATCTGGGCGTAGCCCAGTTGGGTCAGGTTATCGAAGGTGGCTGCCGCGAGGGGCAAGGCGGCAAATGTTGTTGCGCTGTTTTTTGAATCGGTCATGCACCGATTATCGTGATCGGGATGGTCACTGGGCCATCGTTGACCAAATGCACTTTCATGTCAGCGCCAAAAATGCCGGTTTGCACCTGTGCGTGACGCGCTTTGGCCTGCGCAACAAACGCGTCGTACAAGCGACGGCCTTCGTCGGCGGGCGCGGCGCTGGTAAAGCTCGGGCGCGTGCCGCTGCTGGTGTCTGCCGCCAGCGTGAATTGGCTGACGATGAGCAAACCGCCATGCACATCAGCCACGCTGCGGTTCATCTTGCCTGCGTCGTCGTAGAACACGCGCAGTTTCAAAATTTTGTCGAGCATTTTTTGGCCCGTGGCTTCGGCGTCGCCTTTTTCGGCGCACAGCAACACCATCAGGCCTTGGGCAATTTCACCGACGGTTTGGCCATCGACCACCACACGCGCCTCACTCACGCGTTGCAACACCGCTTTCATGCACTGTCTTTCGGGTCGTCGAAGTGCGCCTCCACATCATTGGGCAAGAGCTGAATGGTGGCGCGCAAGCCAGGCACCTCTTTCATCAAAGCTTGTTCGACCTTGCCTCGCAAGCCTGCGGCCAGCCCCAAGGACCAATCGGCAGGCATATGCATGTGCATATCCACAAAACGACGCTGCCCTGCTTTGCGCGTGATGACGTGGTCAAAGCGCACCACATGCACGTGCGGTGCCCATGACTCTTCGTGCCCCAGTGAAAAGTTTTCCAACACCTCATGAATTTGCGCCAACACTTCTGGCTCAACAGCTTCGTCCATCAAACCTTGGGACGCATCCCAAATCAAATGCCAGCCTTCGCGCAAGATGTTCAAGGCCACGCCAAACGCCACCAAGGCATCGAGCCACAACCAACCGGTCCAGCTCACCAAACCAATGCCGATCACCACCCCCGCAGAGGTCCACACGTCCGTCACCAAGTGGCGGGCATCGGCCTCTAGCGCAATCGAGCGATGGGCTTTGGCGGCTCTGAACATGACCCACGCCAGTAAACCGTTGAGCGCCGAACTGGCGACAGACAACACCAAACCAATGCCCACTTGCTCCAGCGGTTGCGGGTCAAAAATGCGATGCGCTGCGGCCCACATGATGCCGAGTGAGGCGGCCACGATGAGAATGCCCTCAAAGCCCGACGAAAAATACTCGGCCTTGTGGTGCCCATACGGGTGGTCTTCATCCGCAGGCATTTCGGCCACGGTGACCATCATCAACCCGAAGACGGCGCTGGCCAAATTGACCACCGACTCCATCGCGTCAGACAACAAGCCCACCGAATCGGTGAGGTGCCACGCCAAGGTTTTGAGCGCAATCGTGATGATGGCAACGACCACAGAAGCCCACAACAGGCCTTTGGGCGAGAACCATTTGGAGAGGGTATTCATGCGCTCAGTATCCCGAGAGTGGGTTAAGCCAATGTGACACGCGCAAATTTGCGCTTGCCCACTTGCACCACAAACGTTCCCGCATCGAGCTTCAAGCCTTTGTCGCTGACCACGCTGGAGTCGACGCGCACACCACCACCGTCGATCAAACGGTTGGCTTCGCTGGTGGAAGGTGCCAAGCCCGCAGACTTGAGCAACGCGCCAATGCCCATCGGCGCGCCGCTGAGCGACACCTCTGGAATTTCATCGGGCACGCCGCCTTTGCTGCGGTTGTTGAAGTCTTGTTCAGCCGCTTCAGCCGCTGCTGCACCGTGAAAGCGTGCGGTGATTTCTTTGGCCAAGGCCACCTTGGCGTCTTTGGGGTTGCGACCGCCTTCGACCTCTTTTTTCAACGCCTCAATCTCAGCCATCGACTTGAACGACAGCAAGGTGTACCAACGCCACATGAGCACGTCAGAGATCGACAACACCTTGGCAAACATGGTGTTGGGCTCTTCGCTGATGCCGATGTAGTTGTTCTTGGACTTGGACATTTTTTCAACGCCGTCCAAACCTTCGAGCAGCGGCATGGTCAAGATGCACTGCGCCTCTTGGCCGTATTCGGCCTGCAAGTGACGGCCCATGAGCAGGTTGAATTTTTGGTCGGTGCCGCCCAACTCCAAATCAGACTTCAATGCCACCGAGTCGTAGCCCTGCATGAGCGGGTACAAAAACTCGTGCACGCTGATGGGTGTGTTGGCGTGGAAACGGTCGTGGAAATCGTTGCGTTCCATCATGCGCGCCACGGTGTACTTGGACGCGAGCTGAATCATGCCCATCGAGCCCAGTGGAATGCACCACTCGCTGTTGTAACGAATCTCGGTCTTCGCGGGGTCAAGCACCAACGAGGCTTGCTTGTAATACGTCTCCGCGTTCACCTTGATTTGCTCGGGCGTGAGCGGTGGACGTGTGCTGTTGCGACCAGAGGGGTCGCCAATCAAGCTGGTGAAGTCACCAATCAAGAAGATGACTTGATGCCCCAAGTCTTGCAACTGACGCATTTTGTTGAGCACCACGGTGTGGCCAATGTGAATGTCGGGCGCTGTGGGATCCAAACCGAGTTTGATGCGCAAGGGTTGCCCCGTCGCTTCGGAGCGCGCGAGCTTTTTCACCCATGCGTCTTCGGGGATCAGTTCTTCGCAGCCGCGCTTGGTGACAGCCAAGGCTTCGAGGACGCGATCAGTCACGGGATGCGCAGTGGGTTGAGTTTGTAAAGATGCTTGATTCATAAGGATTTTTTGCCGTGCAAGGTATACTTGGCGGTTTGGTGTTTGGGGCTGATTTTAGAGGCTCAAACCTTGAGGCTGCGGGCTTGGCTCCACCTTTGACCAACTGCTGGAGACAACCCCTTGCAGACACTCTTTTCTTTGTGGGCCGAGCGCCTGCAAAACAGCGCTCAACAGCACCCACGTCGCGTTTTAGCCGGCGTGGCCGTGTCGTTGTCACTCTTGGGCGGCGGCGCTTTGGCGGTGGCCAGTTTGGACACCAACAGCCCCCAAGCCCCGTTGCAACAAGTGCTGGAAACCGTCAGCACCTTGTCGCTCCCCAGCCTGGCCGCTGACAAATCGTTGCAACTGTTTCGCTCAGACGTCACACGCTCCAACGACACCGCAGACAGCCTGCTCTCGCGCCTCGGCCTGAGTGATGCCGAAGCCGCCACTTACATCCGCAACACCCGTACCGCCCGCCAGCAAATCATTGGCCGTGCGGGCCGTTTGGTCAACGTCGAAGGCGATGCGGAGCACCGACTCACCCGATTGACCGCACGCTGGGCCAACGACGATGGCGAGAACTTCACCCGCTGGGTGATGGAGCGCACAGCCGAGGGCTTTGTGGAACGTGTAGAAACCGCACCGCTGAACAGCAGCACACGCATGGGCAACGGCACGATTCAAAGTTCGCTATTCGCGGCCACCGATGACGCCGACATTCCCGACAGCGTGGCCAGCCAATTGGCCGACATCTTTGCGGGCGACATCGACTTTCACCGCGCCCTGCGCAAAGGCGACCGCTTTGCTGTGGTCTATGAATCTCTCGAAGCCGATGGCGAAGTGCTACGCGCTGGCCGCGTGCTGTCTGCCGAGTTTGTGAACAACGGCAAAACACACCAAGCGTTTTGGTTCAAAGAAGCAGGGGCCAAAGAAGGTGGTTACTTCAACGCTGATGGCGTGAGTCTGCGCCGCGCTTACTTGGCCTCGCCTCTTGCGTTTTCGCGTGTGACGAGCGGCTTCAAAATGCGCTTTCACCCCATCTTGCAAACTTGGCGCGCGCACTTGGGCGTGGACTACGCCGCCCCCACCGGCACCCCCGTGCGCAGCGTGGGCCAAGGCATTGTGGATGTGGCCGGCACACAAGGTGGCTTTGGCAATGTGGTGATGGTCAAACACGCCAGCGGGCAAACCACGGTGTACGCGCATTTGAGCCGCATCAACGTCAAGCGCGGCCAATCGGTGATGCAGGGCCAAACCCTCGGATTGGTCGGGTCGACGGGCTGGGCCACGGGCCCTCACTTGCACTTTGAATTCCGTGTAAACGGCCAGCACAAAGACCCGCTCACCATGGCACGCCAAAGCATCGCCGTGGAAGTATCCGCAGCGGCACGTGAGCAATTCAAACGCCATGCCGCCATTGCCAAAGTGGACCTTGCTGCTGCGGCCAGTGGCCAACTCAGCAGCGCTGAATAAATGCCTCCGTATTTCATCGGCCTGATGTCCGGCACCTCGCTGGATGGCGTGGATGGCGTGCTGATCAATTTCAATGGCGAGCAACCCCACGTGTTGGCGCATCACGCCATGCCGTTTGCATCGGCACTCAAGCAAGAGCTGCTCGCGCTCAACACCCCGTCTGACAACGAACTGCACCGTGCCGCACTCGCCGCCAACGGCTTGGTGCAGGTGTATGCCCAAACGGTGCAGGCGCTGCTCAACGACACAGATACACCCGCCAGTGAAGTGAGTGCCATTGGCGCCCACGGCCAAACCGTGCGTCACCAACCCGGTGCGTTTGATGGCACGGGCTACACGCTGCAACTCAACAACCCGGCGCTCTTGGCCGAACTCACCGGCATTGATGTGGTAGCTGATTTCCGCAGCCGCGATGTCGCCGCAGGTGGGCAAGGCGCGCCCCTCGTGCCGGTGTTTCATCAAGGCATCTTTGGACAGCCTGAGACCACCGTTGGCGTGTTGAACCTTGGCGGCATCGCCAACCTCAGCGTCTTGCATGCCGATGGCGATGCGTTGGGATTCGATTGCGGCCCCGGCAATGCGTTGCTCGACCATTGGTGCCAAGCCCACACCGGCTATGCGTTTGACAACGATGGCGCATGGGGCGCCAGCGGCACGGTGATTGAGCCTTTGCTGCACACCATGCTGGCAGAACCTTTTCTGCACCAAACACCACCTAAAAGCACAGGGCGTGATTTGTTTCACCCCACATGGCTCGCGCATCAACTCAGCGGCTATGCAAGCGCTAACGCTGCGGATGTGCAAGCCACCCTCACCGAGTTCACCGCACGTGCCTGCGTGAACGATGTGTTGCGCCATGCAGCACACGCCTCCGAACTCATCGTGTGCGGCGGCGGTGCATTGAATGGCTTGCTCATGCAACGCCTGCAAGCAGGCTTGCCACAGGTGCGCGTGTTGTCATCTGCTGAGCGCGGCATGCCACCATTGCAAGTAGAGGCAGCAGCCTTTGCTTGGCTCGCACGTCAAACCGTGTTGAGCCTACCCGGCAACTTACCAAAAGTAACGGGCGCCAAAGGCGCCCGCATACTGGGTGGAATTTTTAAGGCCTGATCGTGCAGGCCACTTCGGCCGTTAGACCGAGAACGACGAGCCGCAACCGCAAGTGGTCGTGGCATTGGGGTTCTTGATGACGAACTGAGCGCCTTGCAAGTCTTCCTTGTAATCAATCTCAGCGCCCACCAAGTATTGGTAGCTCATCGCGTCGACCAACAAAGACACGCCGTTTTTGTTGATGGTGGTGTCGTCTTCGTTCACGATTTCATCGAACGTGAAACCGTATTGGAAGCCTGAACAACCGCCGCCTTGCACGAACACGCGCAGCTTCAAATCAGGGTTGCCTTCTTCCGCAATCAAATCCGCAACCTTAGCCGCCGCGCTGTCGGTGAAGACGAAGGGGGATGGCATTTCTGTTTGGACGTTTTCGGCAACTGCGCTCATGGGAGGACTCCTGAATCAATGGGTAAAAGTATAGCGCTTTGGTCGGGAATAGCGCCGCACAAAGCCCGAGAAACGCTAGTGCCGTTGTGGGCATTGCACCGCCACAACAAACACTGGCAATAAAAAAAGCCGCAAGGGCGAACCCATGCGGCTTTTGGCAAAACAGGAAGCGGATTAACGCTTGCTGAACTGCTTGCGGCGGCGAGCAGAGTGCAAGCCAACCTTTTTACGTTCAACTTCGCGAGCATCGCGAGTCACGTAACCGGCTTGTGACAGAGCAGACTTCAAAGCTGCATCGTAGTCAATCAAAGCGCGGGTGATACCGTGACGCACAGCACCTGCTTGGCCAGATTCGCCACCGCCGTGCACGTTGACTTGGATGTCAAACGCTTCGACGTTGCCGGTCAAAACCAGAGGTTGCTTCGAAATCATGATCGAGGTTTGACGGCCGAAGTAAGCGGCGATGTCTTTACCGTTGATCGTGATTTTGCCGGAGCCTTTTTTCAAGAACACGCGAGCGACGCTAGATTTGCGACGGCCGGTGCCGTTATTCCATTCACCAATCATGTCAGCTCCTTAGATGTCCAGCACTTTAGGCTGTTGTGCGGTGTGTGGGTGCTCTGCACCACCGTACACCTTGAGCTTTTTGATCATGGCGTAACCGAGTGGGCCTTTAGGCAACATGCCCTTGACAGCCTTCTCGATGGCGCGGCCAGGGTGCTTGGCTTGCAGATCGCGGAAATTTGTTGCAGTGATACCGCCGGGATAGCCCGAGTGACGGTAGTACACCTTGTCCAAAGACTTGGTACCAGTGACCTTGATCTTGGATGCGTTGATGATGACGATGAAGTCACCTGTATCGACGTGGGGTGTGTAAATGGCTTTGTGTTTGCCGCGCAAACGGAGAGCAACTTCGCTGGCTACTCGTCCGAGCACCTTATCGGTGGCGTCAATCACAAACCACTCATGCACCACGTCAGCGGGTTTTGCGCTGAATGTAGACATAGTTAAATCCTAAAAGGAGAGTTGGTTTGTAGGGTCCTTTTCCACGGTCGGCGTTCTTCTTTTGAGAACCTCTTAGGTGGGATGTGCTTTTTTCAAAGCCTCTGCCGCGGGACCACTCAAACGCTGCAGAGCCGAAGATTATAAGCAAAATCAAGCGCTTAGCGCAAATTTGGCCCAAACAAGGCGATTTGGCGGGTTACCATCCCCAATATGTTCAGTTATCGCCACGCTTTTCACGCCGGAAACCACGCCGACGTCCTCAAACACCTCACATTGATTGCCACTTTGAAGCATTTGATGCACAAAGACGCAGGCATTCAGTTTGTGGACACCCACGCGGGCGCGGGCCTGTACCGCTTGGACGGCGACTATGCTGAAAAAAGTGGCGAAGCAGCTGAAGGCATTTTGAAGGTCTTGAACCTCAAAGGCCCTGCCGCCTTGACCGACTACTTAGAAATGGTGGCGAGCTTCAACGCCAAAGGCAGCCACAAGATTTACCCAGGTTCACCGTTCATCATCCACAAGCTGCTGCGTCATGAAGCGCGTGACCGCTTGAAGCTGTTTGAACTGCACCCCACCGACCACAAATCGCTCTCAGGCAATGTGCAACAGCTCGAAGCAGGCCGCACGGTCAGCGTCACGCGTGCAGATGGTTTTGAGTCGCTCAAAGCCTTGCTGCCACCGCCGGTTTCAACCAGCGGCTCGCGCCGCACCTGCGTACTGATTGACCCCAGCTACGAAATCAAGAACGACTACTACCGCGTGGTGGATTGCATTCAAGACAGCTTGAAGCGTTTTGCCACCGGCACCTACATCGTCTGGTACCCCATCGTGCCGCGCCCAGAAGCGCACGATTTGCCACGCAAACTCAAAGGCTTGTGCGGCCAAGTTAAAAAACCATGGCTGCATGCCACGCTGGCGATTGGTCGCGAAACGGGCAGCAAAGATGCGGGCTTGAGCGCCAGCGGCATGTTCATCGTCAACCCGCCCTACACCTTAAAGCCACTGCTCAACGAGGCACTGCCCGTCGTGGAAGAGGCTTTGGCACGCGGGCCAGGGCGAGGCTGGGTGGTGGAGTCCGGCGGCTAAACGCGGAGGCCTAAGTTTTTGCAAATAGCCAACGTACTTGCACTTTGGTTCATGCTGTAGAAGTGCAAGCCTGGTGCGCCGCCCGCACGCAACTGTTCGCACAGGTCCGTCACGACGTCCAAGCCGAAGGCTTTGATGGATGCGATGTCGTCGCCGTAGCCTTGCAAGCGCAAACGAATCCAACGTGGGATTTCTGCGCCACACGCATCAGAGAAGCGCAACAACTGCGATGAGCTGGTGATGGGCATGATGCCCGGAATGATCGGCACTTCCACGCCCAGCTTGTCAGCGTCTTCCACAAAACGGAAATACGCATCACTGTTGTAAAAGTATTGCGTGATCGCCGAGTCCGCACCCGCCTTCACTTTGGTGGCAAAGGCTTGCAAGTCTGCGTCGGCTGATTTGGCTTGCGGGTGAATCTCTGGGTAGGCGGCCACTTCAATACCAAAGTCATCGCCCGTCTCTGCGCGGATGAACGCCACCAAATCGCTGGCGTATTGAAACTCTCCGCCCGCACCGTAGCCGCTGGGCAAGTCGCCACGCAAAGCTACCAAGCGCTTGACGCCCATGGCTTTGAACTCGGCCAACTGTTGGCGCACGCTATCTCGCGTAGCACCAATGCACGAGAAATGCGAAGCGGCAGACATGCCCTCGCTCAAAATCTCTTTCAACGTAGAAATGGTGCCCGCTTGCGTGGAACCACCAGCGCCGTAAGTGACCGAACAAAACTGGGGCTTGAGCGGGTACAGCGCTTGACGCACCGTTCGCAATTTTTCTGCACCCTCTGGTGTCTTGGGCGGGAAAAACTCAATGCTCAAGCTGTTGTTTTCAGTCATATCCATCTCACTTGTTGGCGCGTCATGCACGACGCGCACCAATCCAAAACTCTTGATTGCCATCGCCACCGGCAATGGCGCTGGGCCAGTAACCCAACACGTCCAATTTCAATGCTGCACAGGCCTCACGCAACCTCGCCTCGACCTGCACATAGCTGGCAACGTCTTTGACCAAGCCGCCTTTGCCAATGTCGCTAGGCTGCAATTCAAACTGCGGCTTGACCAACATCAGCAACGCGCCACCATGCTTTAAAAAAGGCAGCAACGCGGGTAATACGAGGGTGAGCGAGATGAACGACAAATCACCCACCACCAAATCGAACCCTGACTGTGCATCTGGCACACGTGCATCATTCGCTTCTAGCTCGCGCGCATTGATGCGCTCGATACACACCACCCGCGCATCGTCACGCAAGCGCGGATGCAGCTGCCCATGCCCCACATCCAACCCCACCACTTGTGCAGCGCCTTGCTGCAACAAGCAATCGGTGAAGCCGCCGGTGCTTTGCCCCACATCGAGGCAGCGCAAACCTTGGGCCGTTAAGCCGCTGTTTTGCAATGCACCTTCTAGCTTCAAGCCCCCGCGCGACACATAGCGCGCCTCGGCGTCGTCCAGCAAACGCACCTCACTCGGCAGTGGCAACTCGTCACCATTTTTGGCCACGCGTTGCCACGGCTTGGTGCCCAACCGCCACTCGACGCCCGAGGCAATCAGCCGCTGCGCTTGCGAGCGCGAAGCGGCCAATCCACGGTCAACGAGCAGCTGATCGGCGCGCATGCTTGGAAGACGCGATGCGGCTTAGTAGCGGTACGTGTCAGGCTTGTAAGGGCCGACTTTGGGCACACCGATGTACGCGGCTTGCTCGTCTGTCAACTCGGTCAACATCGCGCCGACTTTCTTCAGGTGCAAACGTGCCACTTTTTCGTCGAGGTGCTTAGGCAACACATAAACCTTGCCCACGTCGTACGCGTCTTTGTGTGCGAACAATTCGATTTGCGCAATCGTTTGGTTGGCAAACGAAGAAGACATCACGAAGCTGGGGTGACCTGTGCCGCAACCCAAGTTCACCAAGCGGCCTTTGGCCAACAAGATGATGCGCTTGCCGTCGGGGAAGATCACGTGATCGACTTGAGGCTTGATCTCTTCCCACTTGCACTTCTCTTCCAACTTGGCCACTTGGATTTCGTTGTCGAAGTGACCGATGTTGCACACGATGGATTGGTCTTTCATCGCAGCCATGTGTTCGAACGTGATGACGTCACGGTTACCCGTGGTGGTCACGAAGATGTCGGCTTTGTCAGCGGCGTATGCCATGGTCACCACTTTGTAGCCTTCCATGGCAGCTTGCAAGGCGTTGATCGGATCGATCTCGGTCACCCACACTTGGGCGCTCAAAGCACGCAAGGCTTGTGCGGAACCTTTGCCCACATCGCCGTAACCGGCGACCACGGCCACTTTGCCAGCGATCATCACGTCGGTGGCGCGCTTGATGCCGTCCACCAAAGATTCACGGCAGCCGTACAAGTTGTCAAACTTGCTCTTGGTCACAGAGTCGTTCACGTTGATTGCGCGGAACATCAAAGTGCCTTTGGCAGACATTTCTTTCAAGCGATGAACGCCGGTGGTGGTCTCTTCGGTCACGCCGATGATTTCAGCGCTCTTGCGGCTGTACCACGTAGGGTCTTGTGCGAGCTTGGCTTTGATCGAATCGAACAAGCAAGTTTCTTCTTCACTGGTTGGGTTGGCGATCAAAGAAGCGTCTTTCTCAGCGCGCTTGCCCAAGTGCATCAACAACGTGGCATCGCCACCATCGTCCAAGATCATGTTGGGGCCTTCGCCTGCTGCACCCTTGGCGCCGAATTCAAAAATGCGGTGGGTGTAGTCCCAGTACTCGGCCAAAGTTTCGCCTTTGGTGGCGAACACGGGAATGCCCGCTTCGGCGATGGCAGCAGCAGCGTGGTCTTGCGTCGAGAAGATGTTGCAAGAAGCCCAACGCACGTCAGCGCCCAAGGCTTTCAAGGTTTCGATCAACACAGCCGTTTGAATGGTCATGTGCAAAGAGCCGGTCACGCGAGCGCCTTTCAAAGGCTGTGACTTGGCGAACTCTTCGCGGATGGCCATCAAACCAGGCATTTCGGTTTCGGCGATTTTGATTTCTTTGCGGCCCCAAGCGGCCAAAGACATATCGGCCACGAGGTAATCGGTGGCGGGTTTAACAACAGCGTTCATGTGTGAGACTCCAAAAGTTGGCAAAGCCACTGGTGTCCTTCGAGGAACTCACCTCACGTTGACCAGTGGGTGAGCGCGGTTGGCAGTCCGAGCCTCACCTGTGAATCAACCCATTGCGGGCCGACAGGCTGCAGCGCTCCTCGGAATGGCATGTATTTTAGACGAACTCCGAATTGCCCTACTCAGGCGCGGGGCCAACGCTATGATTCTGGCCTTGCGCCTCATTTTTTAAGCGCCCTTTTCTTGCATATCCATGAGCTCTTTTTTGAACGAAGTGCGCCGTCGCCGCACCTTTGCCATCATTTCTCACCCTGACGCGGGTAAAACCACGCTGACCGAAAAGCTGTTGCTGTTCTCGGGGGCGATTCAAATCGCGGGTGCCGTCAAAGGCCGCAAAGCCAGCCGCCACGCCACCTCGGACTGGATGGAGATTGAAAAGCAGCGCGGCATTTCGGTGGCGTCGTCTGTGATGCAGATGCTCTACCGCGAGCACGTCATCAACCTGCTCGACACACCCGGCCACAAAGACTTCTCGGAAGACACCTACCGCGTGCTCACTGCCGTGGACTCGGCGTTGATGGTGATTGACGCGGCCAACGGTGTGGAAGCACAAACCCGCCGCTTGATCGAGGTGTGCCGTCAGCGTGACACACCCATCATCACGTTTGTGAACAAGATGGACCGCGAAGTGCGCGACCCACTCGACATCCTCGACGAAGTCGAACGCGAACTCGGCATGCCCTGCGTGCCCATGACCTGGCCTGTGGGCCAAGGCAAATTGTTCGGCGGCATCATCAACTTGCGCACGCAAGCCATGACCGTGTTTGACTCGGGCTCCGAGCGTTTGCCGCAAGACTTTGAAACCCACCCGCTCACCGAGCAAGCCCAACTGGCCGAGCGCTTTGGTTTGGAATGGGCCACCGCGATGGAAAGCATGGAGCTGGCCACGGGCGCATCGCCCAAGTTCGACAAGGAAGCCTTCTTGGCGGGCAAGCAAACTCCCGTGTTCTTTGGCTCGGGCGTGAACAACTTTGGTGTGATGGAAGTGCTCGACGCCTTGGTCGACCTCGCGCCATCGCCCCGCCCGCGTTTGAGCCACTTGGTGGTCAACAAACAAGCGGTGGAGAAAACCATTCAACCCGAAGACGAAGGCTTCGCAGGCGTGGTGTTCAAAGTGCAAGCCAATATGGATGCCAACCACCGCGACCGCATTGCATTCGTGCGCGTGGCCTCGGGCAAGTTCACCCCCGGCATGAAACTCAAAGTGCAACGCACCGCCAAAGAGCTGCGCCCCACCAGCGTGGTGACCTTCATGTCGCAACGCCGCGAAGCGGTAGAGGAAGCGTATGCGGGCGACATCATCGGCTTCACTACCCACGGTGGCGTGCAGCTGGGTGACACCATCACCGACGGGCCCGCATTGCAATTCACAGGCCTGCCGTTCTTCGCACCTGAACTCTTCATGACGGTGATTTTGAAAAACCCATTGCGCACCAAGCAGCTACAACAGGGCTTGGACCAACTGGGTGAAGAAGGCGCGATTCAGGTGTTCAAACCCGAGGCCGGTGGCGCGATGCTACTGGGCGCTGTGGGCCAATTGCAGTTTGAAGTGGTGCAACACCGCTTGAAAGCGGAATACGACTGCGACGTGAAGCTAGAGAGCTGCCAGTACACCGGCGCACGTTGGATCACGGCGGACACGCCTGCGGAGTTGCGTGAGTTCACGTATGCGTATCCACAGCGTATGGCTTTGGATGCGGCCAACACCTTGGCGTATTTGTGTACGTCGCCTTATGACGTGCGGTTGGCGCAGGAGCGGTTTCCGAAGATTCATTTCCATCCTTTGCGTGAACACGCTGGACTTGCGCTTTCTACTGCGAGTTGATTCGTTGCTTTTGTAGAGAAGAGAGGCTCAGTGGCATTGCCCTAGGCTCCTCTTCGCTAGGCTCAGAATGTCGCTACGGGCAACACCACTGAGCCTCTCTTCGCGTTGCACATATCAGATTCGGGTACGGGTACGGGTACGAAGTCATTCGCACACAAACAAGTGCTGCGGGATAAGCCGTAGCGACATTCTGAGCGCAGCGAAGAGGAGCCTAGGCTTATCCCGCAGCACGCCGCCACGTCAACGAAACAAGCGTCACGAACGAGCCAACACTGGCTTCAAAGCAACTCCCGTGTGCGTCCCCAACCCCACCACAGCCTCCGGCGTATCCGCCGCCACGATCAAACCACCACCATCGCCGCCCTCAGGCCCGAGGTCAATGATCCAATCCGCTTCGGCAATCACATCGAGATCGTGCTCAATCACCACCACGCTGTGGCCGCCATCGACCAAACGGTGCAGCACGCGAATGAGTTTGTCCACGTCGGCCATGTGTAGGCCCACGGTGGGCTCGTCCAACACGTACAAGGTGTGCGGCGCCTTGTTGCCTCGGCGGGTCACATCGTCGCGCACTTTGCTCAACTCCGTCACCAGCTTGATGCGCTGCGCTTCGCCACCGCTGAGCGTGGGTGACGGCTGCCCCAAGGTGAGGTAGCCCAAGCCCACGTCTTTGAGCAACTGCAACGGGTGTGCGATGTTGGGCATGGTGGCAAAAAACTCCACCGCCTCGTCCACTTCCATTTGCAGCACATCGCCAATGCTCTTGCCGCGCCACGTCACCGCCAAGGTCTCGGGGTTGAAGCGTGCGCCGTGGCAGCTTTCGCACGGCACTTTCACGTCGGGCAAGAAGCTCATTTCAATCGTGCGCACTCCTTGACCTTCGCAGGTGTGGCAGCGGCCTTCGCCGGTGTTAAAGCTAAATCGCCCTGCGCCGTAGCCGCGCGCTTTGGCCTCGAGTGTTTCAGCGAACAGTTTGCGAATCGTGTCCCAAAAACCAATGTAGGTTGCAGGACATGAGCGCGGTGTTTTGCCAATCGGCGTTTGGTCAACCTCCAACACGCGGTCAATGGTTTGATAGCCATCAAGCCCCGTGCAACCGACCCATGCAGGATGTTGACCGTCGTCATCCAACTTGCGCCCCGCCTGCATCGAGCGCTGCGCCACCGCAGCCGCCACGTTGTGCAACAACACATCGCGTGCGAGTGTCGACTTGCCCGACCCCGACACGCCCGTCACCGCCACCAACCTCTTAAGAGGAATCGACACACTCACGTCATTCAAGTTATGCAGCGATGCCCCCTCAAGCGACAGCCACCGAAGCACAGCAGCGTCAACAGAAGCAACCTCAGCAACAGGCGCAGCCGCCTTGCGCTTACCCACCTTCGCGGAGGATGAGGCGTTGCCGGGTGACGATTTTGGCTCGCCGCATGAGGAACCCGGCAACGCTTCATCCTCCGCAGCGATCGAAGCTGCCATAAAAGCCGCTAACGCATCGTCAGACACAGGCCGACGCGCCTGCAACGGATGCCGCATCGCATGCAACAAATAACGCCCCGTCTGCGACTCGTCCTGAGAGGTAATGTCCTCCACCGAACCCTCGCCCATCAAACGCCCACCACGCTTACCCGCGCTAGGCCCAATGTCGATGATGTGATCCGCACGGCGAATGGTGTCTTCGTCATGCTCCACCACCACCAGCGTATTGCCTTTGTCGCTCAGCAAGTGCAAAGCGTTCAACAAGATTTGGTTGTCGCGTGCATGCAAGCCAATCGTGGGTTCATCCAACACATAGCACACGCCTTGCAAGTTGCTGCCCAGCTGCGCAGCCAAGCGAATGCGTTGCGCCTCGCCGCCGCTGAGCGTGGGCGCGCCACGGTCGAGCGTGAGGTAGTTCAGGCCCACTTGCTCTAAGAACTCCAAACGGCTCTTGATTTCGGGCAACAGGTCGCGCGCGATGTCGGCATCGCGGCCGCTCATCGCCAACTTCTCCACCCACTTGCGAATCTCGGTCACGCTCAAGCGCGCAATGTCGGTGATGCCCACGCCGGCAAACTTCACCGCACGCGCGGTGGCGTTCAGGCGTGTGCCTTCGCAGGTTGGGCACGCCACATCGACCAAATCTTCCACATCGGGCTCGGCAAAGGTTTGCTCGCGACCCTTTTCTTTGTCGTCACGCACCGAATCGTCCAACACTTTGCGTTGGTCTTTGTTGAGCTTCACGCCCGTGCCCACGCAGTCAGGGCACCAGCCGTGTTTGCTGTTGTACGAGAACAAGCGCGGGTCCAACTCTGTGTACGAGGTGGCGCACACCGGGCACGCGCGCAAGGTGGAGAACACATCCAAGCGGCCAATGCTGTTGGTCTCGGCGCCCACCTCCATCGCCTCGCGCAAACCGTCGAGTTGGCTCAACACATGCACCACACCTTTGCCGTGTTCGAGTGCGGTGGTCAGTGCTTGACGCAACGCCGTTTCATTTTCGGCAGACACCACGAGGCTGGCCACCGGCAACTCAATCGTGTGTTCTTTGAAACGGTCCAAACGCGGAAAACCATTCGTCGGCAAGAAGTGACCATCCACACGCAAATGCGTGTAGCCGCGTGGACGCGCCCAATCGGCCAGCTCGGTGTACACGCCTTTTCGGTTCATCACCAAGGGGCTCATCAAACCAATGTGTTGGCCTTTGAATTCACGCATCAACTGCGCCGCAATGCGCTCGGGCGTTTGCGGCTGCACCGCGGCGCCATCGTGAATGCAATGCTGGGTGCCGAGCTTGACGTACAACAAGCGCAAGAAATGCCACACCTCGGTGGTCGTGCCTACGGTCGACTTGCGGCCACCGCGGCTCAATCGCTGCTCAATCGCCACCGTGGGTGGGATGCCGTATACCGCATCCACCTCGGGGCGACCAGCGGGCTGCACGATGCTGCGCGCGTAGGCGTTGAGGCTTTCTAAATAACGGCGCTGCCCTTCGTTGAACAAAATGTCAAACGCGAGCGTCGACTTACCCGAGCCCGACACGCCCGTGATGACGTTGAACTTGCCACGCGGAATGTCGACGCTGAGGTTTTTGAGGTTGTGCTCTTTGGCGTTGACAATTTGAATCGCGCTAGCTTTGTCAGCAGCGCCAGCGAATCGAGCAGCACCTTCGGCAGCGACCAAGCCTGCAGAGGCTTTTTCACCATCAACTTCATACACCACGCCCATCGCAGCCGCGTAGTCACGCAGCGCTTTGCCCGTGTGCGACGTGGGATGCAAGCGTACGTCTTCAGGCGTACCTTCGGCCACCAACAAGCCGCCCGCATCGCCACCTTCGGGCCCGAGGTCAATCAACCAATCGCTGGCACGAATCACGTCGAGGTTGTGCTCAATCACGATGAGCGAGTTGCCGTCTTCCAGCAAACGGCGCATGGCGCGCATGAGCTTGGCAATGTCGTCGAAGTGCAAGCCGGTGGTTGGCTCGTCGAACAAGAACAACATGCCTTTTTTGGCGAGCGATTGTTTGCTCGATGTTTTGGCTTTAGCAGCTTCAGCGAGGAAGCCTGCCAACTTCAAGCGCTGAGCTTCACCGCCACTCAACGTAGGCACTGGCTGACCTAATTTGACATAGTCCAAACCCACATCGACGATGGGTTGCAGCGTACGCACCACTTCACGGTCACCCGCAAAAATCTCCAGCGCCTCGCCCACGGTCAACTCCAACACATCCGCCACATTAAGGGTGATTCGTGTCGAGGCTGCGGGGGCAACGTCTTGCTCCTCTTCGCTGCGCTCAGAATGTCGCTGCGCCGCCACCCCCGCAGCCCCGCCACGAATTTCGCGCTCGATGCGGACTTCTAGGATTTCTGGTCTGTAACGTTGGCTATTGCAATCTTGACAACGCAAGTACACGTCACTCAGAAACTGCATCTCGACGTGTTCAAAGCCTGAACCACCACACGTCGGGCAACGCCCATCGCCGCTGTTGAAACTGAACTTGGATGCTGTGTAGCCGCGCTGTTTAGACAAGGGCGCTACAGCAAAAATTTCTCGCACAGCATCCCACGCACCCACATAGCTGGCGGGGTTCGACCGTGCAGTTTTACCAATCGGCGACTGGTCCACAAACACCACGTCGCTCAAATGATCCGCACCCAGCAGACGGTCATGTGCGCCGGGCGTTTCTGTACCGCGACCAAACTGACGCAGCAACGCGGGCGTGAGCACGTCTTGAATCAGCGTCGACTTGCCCGATCCGCTGACGCCGGTGATACACACCAAGCGCTGCAGTGGAAATTCGATGTTGAGGTTTTGCAGGTTGTGCTCGCGCGCACCTTCCAAAATCAAGCGTGGTGTGTTGTCGGTCACCAAACGCTTCACCCCTAGGCCAATGGTTTTGCGGGCACCTAAGTAAGCACCAGTCAGCGTGTCGGCAGACTTCAATGCCTCGGTGGTGCCGTCAAACACAATCTGCCCGCCACGCACGCCAGGTGCGGGCCCCATGTCGATGATGCGGTCGGCGCAGAGCATGACGGCTGGGTCATGCTCGACCACCACCAAGGTGTTGCCTGCATCGCGCAAGCGCAGCATGGCTTCGTTGATGCGATTCATGTCGCGCGGGTGCAAGCCGATGCTGGGCTCGTCCAACACAAACAAGGTGTTGACCAACGACGTACCCAAGGCTGTGGTGAGGTTGATGCGTTGCACCTCACCACCACTGAGTGTGCGGCTTTGTCGGTCGAGCGTGAGGTAGCCAATGCCCACATCGCTGAGGTATTTCAAGCGCGTGCGAATTTCGTCCATCAGCAAATGCAGGGCTTGCGCGTCTGCGCCTGATGCATCGACCTGTGTGCTGTGGAAGAACTGGTGCAGCTTGTCGATGGGCAAGAGCATCAAGTCATGCAAACACAGGCCGGGCATGGCTTCGAGTTGAGCGCGGGTCCATTGCACGCCTTGCGGCATAAAGCGTTTGGCTGGCGGCAACACGGCATCGGCGTGTTCTTTGGTGCCGATGCGCCACAGCAAACTGTCGGTTTTCAAACGTGCGCCCGCGCATATGCCACACGGCGTGTAGCTGCGGTACTTGGACAGCAACACGCGGATGTGCATCTTGTAGGCCTTGCTCTCCAAGTATTCAAAGAAACGTTTGATGCCGTACCACTGGTGGTTCCATTTGCCCTTCCACAAGGGCGAGCCGTTGATGACCCAGTCTTTGTGCTCTTCGCTCAGCTTGTACCAAGGCGTGTCACGCGGAATGCCTTCGGCTTCGGCGTGGCGCATGAGGTCGTGCTGCGTTTCTACCCACGCTGGCGTTTGGATGGTTTTGATGGCGCCCGCACGCAAGGTGAGTTTGTCGTTCGGAATCACCAACCCGTAGTCCACCCCAATCACGCGGCCAAAGCCTCGGCAGATGTCACACGCGCCCACAGCGGAGTTGAACGAGAACATCGACGGGATGGGGTCGCTGTAGCGCAAGTCGCTGTCGGGGCAATGCAGGCCGGTGGAGAAGCGCCAAAGTTCAGGCGTCGCATCTGCATCTAAAGACCAATACACATTCAAGCGACCACCGCCACGTTTGATGGCCAGCTCAATGGCTTCCACCACACGGGCTTGTTCGGTGTTGCCGAGTTTGAAGCGATCGGCCACCACATCCAACAGCTTGCGTGGGCCGGTGGGCGTGGCGACTTCACGCTCGGCATGGATGCGCGTGAAGCCACTTGCGCTGAGCCACTGCTCCACCTCGGCAGGCGTGGTGTTGGCGGGCAACTCCACGGGGAAGGTCATGATGAGGCGCGGGTCTTGCGGCTGCGCGGCGCAGCGGCGTTGCAGCTCGGCGTAAATGCTTTGCG
>Ga0228699_1000099_pt1 | contig 84278 bp, 71 predicted proteins | sample McNCre217_Aug_MG_FD_178016 | JGI IMG/M metagenome (GOLD analysis project Ga0228699, IMG submission 178016) | Freshwater microbial communities from McNutts Creek, Athens, Georgia, United States - 2-17_Aug_MG | ecosystem: Environmental > Aquatic > Freshwater > Creek | place: USA: Georgia... | reverse complement strand
TGGCTGCTTAAATTCAGGCGATCCCATTTCGAGCAATCTAGTTATAGCGACCCAGTCCGCGCCTATCACCACCGAGTTGCAGCTGGATCTCAACCAAGTAATCGGTCAACCGCTGGCTGTGGAAGGGCTCATCGTGGCTGCCGCCGGAGGCCACCACCTTTCGATGATAGGAGCGCCCGGTTCTGGTAAAACCATGCTCGCGGAACGCATGGCAACCATCCTTCCCGACCTTAGTGTGGAGCAGGCCATTGAACTGGCGGCTATCGAATCGATCGCCTCTGATGGCCAACAGGCAATCAACCTGAATCTTCGGCCTAGATTTCAGGCTCCGCATCACAGCACTTCGCGGTCCGCTCTCATCGGTGGCGGTAACGGAATACCCCGTCCCGGTGCGGTGAGTTTGGCCCATCACGGTGTGCTGTTCCTTGATGAGGCGCTTGAGATGCAGACTTCGGTGGTTGATGCCTTGCGGGAGCCGTTGGAGTCAGGCCGTGTAGTCATCAATCGCTCGGCTGGTTCGGCCAGATTCCCCGCGAGGTTTCAGTTGATACTGGCGGCCAACCCCTGCCCATGCGGGCAAAGTGGCGTGAGCGGAAAGACTTGCACCTGCGGTCCGGCGGTGATTCGCAGGTATGGAAGCCGACTTTCTGGGCCAATTCTGGATCGGATTGATATCCGGCTACCGATTCATCAGGTGAGCATTGCGGCCGCGGCAGGAATAGGTGAGGTCGGGTCCGACAGCGCCGATGCAGCCAAGCGAGTACTAGCTGCGCGCTTGTCCGCTGCCGAACGCCTCAAACCATACGGGTTGACCCTAAACGCTCATCTGACCGGTCCGATGATTCGGAAACACTTTAGGTTGAGCAAGCGAGCGACAGCGCAGTTGGACTACCTGGTCACAGTCGGAAAAATCAGCATGCGCGGTTACGACCGCTGTCTAAGACTCGCCTGGACGTTGGCTGATTTGGATGGTGTCACGGTTCCAAGTCACGAACACGTTCAGCGAGCGGTTGTGCTTCGGGGTTCAGATAACCAGATGGGGTCATGATGTTGTTCACCGACTCCGAATTTCGGACACTCGTTGAACCCGTGCTCGGTTGCACTGTGGCTGACAGAAACGATGCGGTTGCGTCAATCGCGCTCAGCTGCATCATTGAGCCGGGAGATGGTCTTGCCGGGCAGCTGGCAGACTTGCTGTCGCCCAGTGCCTTTCTGGTTCACCTCATCGGCAGATCTTCGGCAGGGACCATCGCCGACACTCTGGGTTCCGAAACTGTTCTCGACCTCGAGACCGATTTCAATAGGCGCTGGCAAACGATCTGGGACAACGCCCTAGAGCGCTGGTTACCCAGACTCAGCAAGAATGAGCTGGTTTCTGCAATCGAGTGGATGAAAGCAGCTGCTTCTGGAATAGCGACCGGACATTCCCTGGTGATTCGTGGTTCGGCAGAATATCCCAGTGGGTTGGAAGATCTGGGACGACATGCTCCACCTACACTCTGGTGCCTTGGTGATAGAAACCTGTTAGCAGAACGGGCCACAATCTCGGTGGTAGGCACGCGCAATGCCAGTCAATATGGCCTTGAAACTGCAGCCGACTTGGCGGTAGTTGCCGGGCAGGCCGGGATTGTCTCGGTGTCTGGCGGGGCATTCGGCATCGATGCGGCGATACACGGGGCGGCACTGGCCCTGAATGCTCCAACAGTTGCCGTGATGGCAGGTGGATTGGCAAACCTGTATCCAAAATCGAATATCTCAATGTTGACCTCGATAGCCAATGAGTCTCTGCTTTTCAGTGAAAGTGCCCCTTGGGTGACTCCGGCAAAGTTTCGGTTCTTACAGCGAAACCGACTTATTGCCGCGCTAGGAAAAGGCACCATCGTGGTTGAAGCTGGCGCAACCAGCGGAGCGTTAAGTACCGCAAACCGGGCGTTAGAACTGGGACGTCAGGTTGCCGTGGTTCCCGGACCGATAAACAGTTCGCGCTCGGTGGGCTGTCATGACTTCGCCAACAGCTATGCCGGACTGGTGCAGGTGCTGGCTCGCCCTCAGGATGTGTTGGCTCTCGCGGGGCTTGCCACTAACGCCACCGCAACCCCGGACGGGCTGGGGAGGTTGGAAAAGCGGGCCCTCGATTGCTTCACCGGGACATTCATCGAGGCATGGGAGGTGCAACGCCTAGCAGGACTGACCGTCCGCGAGACGCAAATCGCCCTCGGGTCTTTGGAGCTCTTGGGTCTGGTGGAACGCCGGGGTACTGCCTACCGTGGTTCGACGGGTTAGCGCTTTAGCAGGCCGGCGCTTGCCTCCAGAATAAGGAGCGCTGCAAGACGTACGGTTCGCTGATCCGGGCTGTCGTTGGAAGCATCGATTTCGGTTAGGTCGATGCAGTTCACCTGGGGCGTGAGTCCAGCAAGGTAGGCGAATTCGCGCAGTTCGTCGGCGCTGATGCCGCCCGGGGCTGCGGCCGGGCAGGCTGGAACTACCGAGCGATCGCAGACGTCAACATCGATGTCAACATAGATCAGGTCGGCGTTGGCCACCTTTGCAAGCGCCTCACCCCAAACTTCGGCAACGCTGCGGTGGCGTAGTTGCGAGCGCGGAATCACGTGGATTCCCAGGTTTCTGGCACGCTCGGCATACTCCGGCGAGTTGGAAAAGTCGGCGATGCCAATCTGAACCACATTTTTGCCAGGTAAGCCGGCTTCGATCAATCGTCGCACCGGAGAGCCGTTGCTGATGCCGTCGCGCAGATCGTGATGAGCGTCAAGAGTGATAAGCGCCGCCCTGGACAGGTCAGGAGCTGCTCCACGCATGGCTGCGAAGGTGACCGAGTTATCTCCGCCAAGTACAAATGTTAGGCGGGCGGCGTCGGTGGCAATTGCGCTGAGGGCCGAGGTGATTTCCTCACCGGCGGGGGAGTCGGGTTCAGTCGCATCGCCAAAATCGTGAATCGACAGGTTTGCAACGTCAACGCCGTGACTCCAAGACCAGGTGCTGTAACGCTGCAGGGCGGCGCGAATAGCGGCAGGGGTGGTGTGTGCCCCGGTTGGTGAAATCGAAGTCAGGTGCGCAGGAACGCCCATTAGGGCAACGTCTACTGAGTGAAACTGGTCTGCGGTTCCGCCGGACTCAACTGACTGCCGGCTAGCCTCGGTACCGTTTTGCAACCAGGCCGAGGCACGTGGCCAAAGAGCGTCTTCGCTCATTTTGCTCCCATTCTTCGGGTGAGTTCGCCGGCAGATTGGCGAACCAGCTGCGCGATTCTTGAAACAATGGCCTGGACTTGATCCGGGTCCATTCGTTCAGTTCTAAAGGTTACGGCAAAGGCTGCCACTGGCAAGCCAAGGTGGTTTCGTGACGCGGCAGCCACCGAGGCGTAACCCGCGGTTACCTGATCGACTTCTGTGCTGTAGCCGAGTTCCCGTTCGGCGGTTAGCAGGGCGAGCAGGTCGCGGTTGGTTCCGGGTCCAAGCAGAGTGCGGGTGGCAAGCGTGGTGTCATTGCCACCCGGGTAGGTCGCCCGAAACTGGGCTTTGTCCAGGAGGGCCAACATGCTACGGCCCGACGCGGTGAGATGTGCCGGTAGCCTTACGCCAACATCGGTGACCACCGCCAGATTCGCCTGGGCGTGTGCCAGGGTGGTGCCCTTCAATAGATAGAGCAACTCCGACCCGGAGAGAATCCCGAGTTGACCCACCGCTGCAAAGCCATCGGCGGTAAAAGCCCCCACCTGTTGCAGTAATCGATTCAGAATCGGTTGTGCCAGACGCTCAAGAGGGTCGTGGCGTAGGTAAGCGGTCCCCAGTTCTAATGCTGCCACGCCTAAGCTCCAGCGCTTATCCTCGGGGAAGTGCAGTACAAAGCCCTGGGACTCCAAAATCTCCAAAAGCTGATAGGTAGAGGAACGGGGAATGTTCAGGCGCTGGGCAATGGCCTGGGCGGTCATCGGTGCGCTGGCGCGCCCCAGTGTCTGCAGCAGCTGAACGGTGCGAAGTGCCGCAGGTACCCGGACTGTGCTGGATGGGGCCGGTGCCGATGCCGGTGCCAATGAATCTGCAGTTTTAGCTTTAGACATCTAGTGGATCTCCCTTTTTGGCGGACGTAAGGCACACCCCAATAATCACGCCGCGATAACGGTTTGTTCTGTCTGGTATTTCAGACACTACTTGCGATTTTAGACATGCGCAACTCGCGCCAAACCGGTGAAATAGGGCTATGAACGCAATGTCGAATGGTCACTACCCGCTTCACGCAGCAACCGGCTCAACTCTCACCGCAAAGGGATGGCAGCAGGAGGCGGCGCTTCGCATGCTTTACAACAACCTGGATCCGGCAGTCGCCGAACACCCTCAGGACCTGATTGTCTACGGAGGCAATGGCAAGGCCGCCCGTAACTGGCAGAGTTTCGATGCAATCGTCAAGACTCTCACCAACCTCAAAAACGACGAAACCATGCTGGTGCAGTCCGGCAAGCCAGTCGGTGTCTTCCAGACCCACGAGTGGGCGCCTCGAGTCTTGCTGGCCAACTCGAACCTGGTCGGTGACTGGGCCACCTGGCCCGAATTCCGCCGCCTAGAGCAGATGGGTCTGACCATGTACGGTCAGATGACCGCAGGTTCCTGGATCTACATCGGCACCCAGGGCATCCTTCAGGGCACCTACGAAACCTTTGCGGCAGTTGCCGAGAAGCGCTTTGGTGGCACGCTCGCCGGGACTCTCACCCTGACTGGTGGCTGCGGTGGCATGGGTGGCGCCCAGCCACTGGCTGTGACCATGAATGAGGGCACCTGCCTCATTGTTGACATCGATGAGTCCCGACTTCGCCGCCGTTTGGAGACCCGCTACCTCGATGAGATCGCCGACAACCTGGACGACGCAATTGAGCGCTCGGTGGCAGCCAAGATTGCTCGCAAGGCCATTTCGATTGGTCTGGTGGGCAATGCCGCGACAATCTTCGACGAGCTTTTGAAGCGCGACGTCCCGATCGACATCGTGACCGACCAGACTTCTGCTCACGACCCGCTTTACTACATTCCAGAAGGCGTCGATTTTGCCGATGCGCGTGACTACGCAAATCGCAACCCAGAAGAGTTCACCAAGCGCGCTCAGGCGTCGATGGCAAAGCAGGTTGCCGCCATGGTTGGCTTCATCGACAAGGGTGCTGAAGTCTTTGACTATGGCAACTCGATTCGCGATGAAGCCCGCAAGGGTGGCTTCGCCGATGCCTTCCGCTTCCCTGGATTCATCCCGGCATACATTCGCCCACTGTTCTGCGAGGGCAAGGGGCCATTCCGTTGGGTTGCCCTGAGCGGCGACAAGAAGGACATCTACCGCACCGACAAGGCGGTTCTGGATCTATTCCCAGAAAACGAGCACCTGCACCGCTGGATCAAGATGGCCCAGGAACGAGTTGAGTTCCAAGGCCTGCCGGCGCGAATCTGCTGGTTGGGCTACGGAGAGCGCGACAAGGCCGGTGCCGCATTCAATGATTTGGTAGCCCGCGGCGAAGTGAATGCCCCAATCGTTATCGGTCGAGACCACCTCGACTGCGGTTCGGTGGCCTCGCCATACCGTGAATCCGAGGCAATGAAGGATGGCTCGGATGCAATCGCCGACTGGCCACTGCTGAATGCCATGGTGAACATCGCATCTGGCGCAAGCTGGGTTTCGCTGCACCACGGTGGTGGTGTTGGAATCGGTCGTTCGATGCACGCCGGCCAGGTCTCGGTGGCCGATGGAACCGCTTTGGCGGCCGAAAAGTTACAGCGTGTGCTCACCAACGACCCTGGCATGGGCGTGATTCGCCACGTGGATGCCGGATACGATGAAGCCATCTCGGTAGCCAAGGAGAAGCACGTTCACGTACCGATGATGGATGAAAACGGCCACTACACTGCCTAACCGCAGGCAACTGGCCGTTTGCGGCTAGCACCTCGGCCGCAATACCGGAATCACTAACCAGCAGGAGAAAATTTGACCGCCCACGCCTTCACCAATATCGGTGAACTGGTGACGAATAGCCCCGACCACTTCGGCGGGGCTATGGGTGTTTTGTCGGAAGCAACCCTAATCACCGAGGGCGGACGCGTAGTGTGGGTCGGCCCAACCGCCGAGGCGCCCGCGGCAGACGCCGCCACGGACATCGGTGGGTTGGCCGTTGTCCCCGGATTCGTGGATTCGCACGCCCATCCGGTTTTTGCTGGAGACCGTGCCGCTGAGTTTGCCGCAAGAATGGCGGGGGAGAGTTACACCGGTGGCGGAATCAAGACCACCGTGGCGGCCACGCGAGCAGCATCGGACGAAGTTCTTGAAGCTAACCTGATTCGTCTCAAACGTGAGCTGCATTCCAGTGGCGTGACCACCTTCGAGGCTAAGTCGGGATACGGGTTGACCGTTGCGGATGAAGTCCGAGCACTTCAGATTGCCTCGCGACACACCGAAGAGGTGACCTTTCTAGGTGCGCACGTCGTGGCACCCGAATATGCGGACCGTCCGCAAGATTACGTCAACCTGGTGGCCAGCGAAATGCTTAATGCCGCCGCGGTTCATGCCAAGTGGATCGACGTATTCTGCGACCGCGGGGCCTTCGACGTGGACCAGGCCAGGCAGATTCTGAGTGCTGGAAAGGCGGCCGGCCTAAAGCCTCGCATCCATGCCAACCAGATCACTCGCACCGAGGCCGTTCAGCTCGCGGTGGAGCTGGATTGTGCCAGTGCCGACCACTGCACGCACCTGAACCAGGCTGATATCGATGCGCTGGCTTCAAGCAACACCGTGGCCACACTGCTTCCCGGTGCCGAATTCAGCACTCGCTCGCCTTACCCCAACGCCAGAACCCTCTGGGATGCCGGTGTGAATATTGCCATCGCCACTGATTGCAACCCTGGGTCCAGCTACACCACATCAATGCCTTTCTGCATCGCCGTAGCAGTTCGTGAAATGCACCTGACCCCGGCCGAGGCGCTTTGGGCGGCAACCATGGGCGGTGCAAAGGCGCTGCGTCGCACCGATATAGGTCACCTAGCGGTAGGTGCGAAGGCCGACTTCGCAGTCCTAAATGCACCAAGTTTTATTCACCTGGCGTACCGTCCGGGCGTCAACCTGATCAGTCAAACAATCATCGAAGGCGAAACAGCATGAGCCACACCGTAAAGTCCACCGTAATCATCGAGACCTCGGGTGTCACGGCCGAAGACGTGATTGCTGTTGCGCGTCACCGAGCCAAAGTCGAAATCTCGACCCAGGCAATGTCAGCAATGGCTGCTACCCGCGCCCACATTGAGGCTCTGGCGAAGGCCGAGACTCCGGTCTATGGCATCTCGACTGGATTCGGTGCCCTCGCAAATCGCCACATCGCTATCGAAGACCGAGTTCAACTGCAGAAGTCGTTGATTCGCTCGCACGCGGCCGGCGTCGGACCAGCCGTAGAGCGCGAGGTGGTGCGGGCCCTAATGTTCTTGCGTCTAAAGACGCTCTGCTCCGGTCGCACCGGGGTTCGCCCAGAAGTGGCCCAAACCTTTGCGGCCGTCTTGAATGCCGGTATCACACCACTGGTTCATGAGTTTGGTTCGCTTGGTTGTTCGGGGGACCTTGCCCCACTTGCACATTGCGCGCTGGTGTTGATGGGCGAGGGACAGGCGTTCAATGCCGAAGGCCAGCTAGTTACCGGCGGCGAGGCACTCGCTGCTGCCGGTATCACCCCGGTGGAATACCGTGAAAAAGAAGGACTGGCGCTGATTAACGGCACCGATGGCATGCTCGGCATGTTGGTCCTCGCGCTCGCAGACCTTTCCAAGTTGGCGGACCAGATTGACCTGGTGGCAGCCATGAGCGTTGAGGGCCAGTTGGGTACCGACCGCGTGTTCCGTCCGGAACTGCATGCCGCTCTTCGCCCACACCCTGGTCAGGCCACATCGGCAGCCAACATGTTTGCGGCCCTTGCTGATTCGCCAATTGTTGCTTCGCACCGTGAGGGCGACAGTCGCGTTCAGGACGCATACTCCCTACGTTGCGCACCACAGGTTACCGGTGGTCTGCGCGACACCATCGGTTGGGCGGCTACCGTGGCTTCGCGCGAGCTTGCAGCAGCGGTTGACAACCCCGTGGTGCTGGAATCCGGTGAAGTCACCTCGAACGGCAATTTCCACGGTGCACCGGTTGCCTACGTGCTTGACTTCCTGGCTATCCCAGCCACCGATGTCGGCTCCATGAGCGAGCGTCGCACGGATCGCGCCTTAGACAAGTTCCGTTCCGCTGGGCTCAACCCATTCCTCGCGGAGGATGCCGGCGTCGACTCGGGTCTCATGATCGCTCAGTACACTCAGGCAGCCCTAGTGAGCGAAAACAAGCGCCTGGCAAACCCGGCCTCGGTGGATAGCATTCCGAGTTCCGCCATGCAGGAAGACCACGTTTCCATGGGTTGGCATGCCGGCCGCAAGCTGCGCAAGGTGGTTGAAAACCTGCGCCGAATCGTTGCAATCGAGTTGATCACAGCGGCCCGTGCCATCGAGATGCGCGCCCCGCTGAAGCCAGCGCCGGTCACGGGTGCCTTCATCGCCCGTCTTCGTGAGGCTGGAGTCGCAGGTCCAGGACCGGACCGTTTCTTGGCCCCAGAGATTGCTGCGGCGGAGGCGTTCCTAGCCGACGCCTGAGCGACAACGGCTTAGTCTGTAGGCATGGCTGCGCTTGATAATTACCTGGTCGACAGGTTCATTGCAACGCTTGCCAGCGCCAGGGGCTATTCGCCCAACACTCAGCGCGCCTATCGAAGCGACACTGCCTCTCTGGTGGACCACCTGATTGCACTGGGCCGCACAGATAGCACCGAGATTCAGTTGGATGACCTACGCGACTGGCTTTTCAGGCTGACCGAAGCCGGAACCAGCAAGAGCACTCTTGCCCGAAAGAGCGCTGCGGTGCGCGCGTTTACTGCCTGGTTGGAGCAGCAGCAGTTGCACCAAGCCAATCTTGGGCTCAGACTTCGCACTCCAAAAACCGGAAGGCCGCTCCCCAAGGTGATTGGACGCGATGCGCTCGGTGACCTCTTTGAACGCCTAACCACTGCGGCAGAGACCGACAACCCCGATCGATTACTAGACCTAGTGGTTATTGAACTGCTGTATGCCACTGGGATGCGCGTCAGTGAGCTAGTTGGGCTGAACCTCGGTGACATTGACTATGGGCGTCGCCTGTTGCTGGTAACTGGTAAGGGCAATAAGCAACGAATGGTGCCATACGGGGAACCGGCAGCCGCAGCCCTCGAGCGCTGGATAGCTAGGGGGCGGTCGCACCTGCAGACCGAAGTCACCGATGACGCACTGCTACTTGGCGCACGAGGAAGACGCATCAACGTGAGAGTTGTCTATGGAATCGTCGCCAAGCTGCTGGCTAGCACTCCGCTTGGGGCGGCCGGTCCACATACCCTGAGACACACGGCGGCGACTCACCTGCTGGATGGTGGAGCAGATCTAAGGGCAGTACAGGAACTCCTCGGACACTCCAGTCTGGGAACCACGCAGATTTACACGCACGTGAGTGTTGAGAGACTGAAACAGGGGTACCAGGGAGCGCACCCTAGGGCCTAGGTCAGTCGACTAGCCTGCTTGGGTGCAGCTGCCCCAGAAAAAACTGCGGTGACAGGTAGCCGGCAGTCGATCGCACCGACACGTGCAGGCACAGCCTAGGGGCGCAGTGCGATGCATACCCCGCTGCGCAGACCACGCCGACTATGGATCCGGCAGCAGCTGGCTCACCTACGGCAGGGGCGGAACAGATCGGTTCAAATGACACCAATACCGGAACACCTGAAGGCGAAATCGCCGATAACGAGACAACCGGCTTACGGGCAACCAAACCAACAAAACTGACGCTCGCTTCCGTCGGTGCCATCACGACCGCACCATCTGTGACTAGATAGTCCACGCCGCGATGACCTGGTCCCCAAGCGGATAGGGGAGAACGGAACCCGGTCACCAACCGTGCCGGAGGGATAACCGGTTCATTCCAGGCCATTACGTGGAAGGCGCTCGCCGAATCTCCTGGTTTTACACCTTCAATAAGGCCAGTCGCCACGGTCGTCAGCGATAATCCGGCAGCTAATGCAATACCGAGCGGGGAATGGGGCACTTACCTAGGTTGAGTCAAGGATCAAGCAGATCATTAACTGGCAGCAAATCTGTGGACAACAATCGAAAAATCCGCGTCAGGAAGCCGAATTGACTGGATTTCAAAGGCTGCGGACTGCTAGAATTTCCAACAGCGGTATGCGCTCACAATCAAGACCTAAATCTTCGGTGGTGTTTGCATGCCGACTTCGCGCGTTGATTCAACGGCAAGCCAACTCGGTCCGGTTTATTCCGGCATGGCTGCTGCAACGCCAGGGGCCGCAGGCAAATCCGCCAGCGGTCATCAACTGAGTGGCGCAGTATTGCGCCGAAAGGAGTGCGACTCATGCCAGTCGTAACTATCCGCCAGCTGCTCGACAGCGGTGTTCACTTCGGTCACCAGACCCGTCGTTGGAACCCAAAGATGCGTCGTTTCATTTTGACCGACCGCTCGGGCATCTACATCATCGACCTTCAGAAGTCGCTGACCCACATCGACCAGGCCTACCAGTTTGTTAAGGACACCGTTGCGCACGGTGGCAGCATCCTGTTCGTAGGTACCAAGAAGCAGGCCCAGGAGGCCATCGCTGAGCAGGCTCAGCGCGTAGGCATGCCTTACATCAACGAGCGTTGGTTGGGTGGTCTGCTGACCAACTTCAAGACCGTTCAGATGCGTCTAGCCCGCCTCAAGGAACTTGAAGTCATGGACTTCAACGACACCAGCAAGAGCGGCCTGACCAAGAAGGAACTCCTCATTCTCCGTCGCGAGAAGGACAAGCTGGAGAAGACCCTGGGCGGTATCCGCAACGTTTCGAAGACCCCTTCGGCCATCTGGGTTGTTGACACCAACAAGGAACACCTTGCAATCACCGAGGCCAAGAAGCTGGGCATCCCAGTAATCGGCATCCTGGACACCAACTGTGACCCAGACGAGGTCACCATCGGTATCCCAGGTAACGACGACGCAATCCGCTCGGTTGCGCTGCTGACCCGCGTTATCGCCGATGCAGCCGCCGAGGGCCTGATCGCTCGTCACAGCAAGCCAGAGCAGGCCGCAGAGCCACTGGCTGAGTGGGAGCGCGAGCTTCTGGAGCAGTCGAACGCTGCCCAGGAAACCACCACCGAGGCAGCAGTTGAGGCACCAGCCGAGGTTGCAGCAGAGAAGGAAGCTAACTAAATGGCAAACTACACCGCCGCAGATGTAAAGGCCCTGCGCGAGCGCAGTGGCGCTGGCATGATGGACTGCAAGAACGCACTGGACGAGGCCGATGGCAACGTTGACAAGGCGCTCGAGGTTCTTCGTCTCAAGGGTCTGAAGGGTGTTACCAAGCGCGAGGGTCGCACCACCAGCAATGGTCTGGTTGTCGCTCGTGTAAACGGCGGCACCGGTGTGATGATCGAGCTCGCTTGCGAGACCGACTTCGTTGCCAAGGCTGACAAGTTCGTCGCTCTTGCAGAGACCATCGCTGATGCAGTTGTTGCTTCGGGTGCAGAGACCGTTGAGGCAGCGCTTGCTGCTCCTCTGAACGGCAGCACCGTTGGTGATGTCATCAACGACGAGGCCGCAATCATCGGTGAGAAGGTTGAGCTTCGCAAGGTTGCAGTCGTAAAGGACGCAGCTGTTGACGCTTACCTGCACCGCACCAGCAAGGACCTCCCACCACAGGTTGGTGTTCTGGTTGCTTACTCCGGTTCGGACGCCGAGACCGCTCACGACGTAGCAGTTCACATCGCCGCATTCAGCCCATCGGTGCTGACCCGCGAAGAGGTTGCAGCTGAGACCGTCGAGACCGAGCGTCGCATTGCAGAAGAGACCGCACGCAACGAAGGCAAGCCAGAGGCTGCACTCGCCAAGATCGTTGAAGGCCGCGTTAACGGCTTCTTCAAGGAGAATGTGCTGTTGGAGCAGGACTTCGCTAAGGACAACAAGTTGTCGGTTGGCAAGGTTCTGGACAACGCAGGTCTGACTGTTTCGACCTTCGTTCGTTTCCGCGTAGGCGCCTAAGCAAAAAAGCCTTAGAAAGCCCCGGCCATTCGGCCGGGGCTTTCTACTTGCTGGATAAACTATTCATCGGGGATTTACATACCGTCAGGAGACCAAATGAGCCAACCACGCCGAGTCCTTCTAAAACTCTCGGGTGAGGCCTTTGGTGGCGGCAATCTTGGTGTAAATCCAGATATCGTGGCCCAAGTGGCAAAGGCCATTGCCGAAGGTACTAAGCACGCCGAGGTGGCCATCGTTGTCGGTGGCGGCAACTTCTTCCGCGGTGCGGAACTAAGCCAACGAGGTATGGAGCGAGCCCGAGCCGACTACATGGGTATGCTCGGCACCGTGATGAATGCCCTGGCACTTCAGGACTTCCTTGAGCAGGCTGGTGTGGATGTTCGCGTTCAGTCGGCAATCACCATGTCCCAGGTCGCCGAGCCATACCTTCCGCTTCGCGCCATCCGCCACATGGAAAAGGGTCGCGTCGTGATTTTTGGTGCCGGCGCCGGCCTTCCTTACTTCTCCACCGATACCGTTGCCGCGCAACGCGCGCTCGAGGTTAAGGCGGATGAGGTATTGGTTGCAAAGAACGGAGTTGACGGTGTCTACACCGCAGACCCGAAGAAAGACCCAACCGCGGTCAAGCTTGACGCTATTACCTACCAGGATGCTCTGGTTCGTGGCCTGAAGGTAGTAGATGCCACCGCGTTTAGCCTTTGCATGGACAACAAGATGCCGATGCGAGTCTTTGGCATGGAGGGCGACAACATCACCCGAGCCATCCTCGGTGAAAAGATCGGAACCCTGGTCACCGCCTAGTCGGCCACCAGCCCGCAAAACTCCCACACAGACTTAAAGCCCAAAACAGGAGACAACATGATTGACGAGATTCTGCTCACCGCCACCGAGAAGATGGACAAGGCGGTTGAGGCCACCAAGGATGACTTCGCCACTGTGCGTACCGGCCGTGCCAACCCACAGCTGTTCCAGAAGCTAATGGTCGACTACTACGGCACCCCGACCCCACTGGCTCAGCTCGGTGGCATTGCCAACCCAGAGGCTCGCACCATCGTGGTTACCCCTTACGACAAGGGTGCGCTTGCTGGCATCGAGAAGGCGATTCGCGACATGCCAAACCTGGGTGCTAACCCAACCAACGACGGCTCGGTCGTACGTGTGACACTGCCGGACCTCACCGAGGAACGCCGCAAGGAGTACGTAAAGCTGGTTCGTACCAAGGCTGAGGATCACCGAGTCGCCGTGCGCAACATCCGCCGCAAGGCAAACGATGAGCTGGACGCTCTCAAGAAGGATTCGCTGGCAGGCGAGGACGACATCACCCGCGGTGGCAAGGAACTTGACGCCATTACCAAGAGCCACGTCGACGCAATCGATGAGGCCCTGAAGAAGAAGGAAGCAGAGCTGCTCGAGGTATAGCCTCCAGCTCTCTACCACAATGTCGCAAACAGCAGCCCCGGAAGCCGGTGGCCGATCCCTTAAAAAATCGGTTACCGTCGGTTTGCTGCTCGGTGCGGCGTTTTTGGCAAGCATTCTGATCTTCCCGCCGGCCTTCATGCTGCTTGCGGCTCTAGCAGCCGGCAGTGGGGCCTGGGAGCTCTGCACAGCGCTGCGCACCAAGGGTTGGCATGTTCCGCGCATTCCGATCACTATCGGTGGCGTGCTGCTGATGCCGGTTACCTACTTTTTTGGACCAACCGGTCAGTGGCTGGGTGCCTTGCTCATTGTTGCTTCCCTGATTCTTTGGCGTACAGCCCAGTTGCTTTGGGATCCAATGGCGCGTAATCGCAGCCTCACCGAGACCATCTCTGATTTCGGAGCCTCGGCTTTCGTGGTCATCTACCTGCCGCTCATGACCAGCTTCGCAATGCTGCTTTTGCGTCATCACCCGCACGGCCAGGGCTGGGTGGTCACCTACATCACTACCGTCGCCATGATTGACACCTGGGGCTATTTGGTGGGTCGCAAGCTGGGTAAGCACAAGATTGCCCCTGGAGTCAGCCCAAAGAAGTCCCTCGAAGGCCTGATCGCCAGCATCGCCGCCGGGTCAATCACTGCAATCATCGGTGCCTTGGTTTTGCATCGCAGTATCTGGTTTGCGCTGCTCTTTGCCGGCGCCATGCTGCTGGCAGCGGTTTTTGGTGATCTGGCCGAGTCTTTGATCAAGCGTGACCTCGGTGTGAAGGACATGAGTTCCTGGCTGCCCGGTCACGGTGGTGTGATGGATCGTTTGGATTCGATTCTGCCTGCCACGCTTATCGCTTACCTGCTAATAACCCTCCCGATTCCGCTGTAACGAGTAGGCCATGACCGCAAATTTCAAGAAGGTTGCCAGCGATGAACTGGGCTATGAACCGGAGGCAGTAGACCGGTGGATATCGCTAGCCCGAAATCAATTTGCAGACCCTGGCAGTCACGTTCTAGATGCCAGTTCGTTGCGCACTGCACAGTTCGGGGTTGTAAAGGGCGGCTATCAGATAGCGGCAGTTGACGCAGCCTTGGACCGTCTGGATGATGCGTTTGCGGCTCAGGAGGCGAATCGACTTTTGGTTCGTGGCGGACACCAGGGCGCGGGAGAGCGCCTCGATTACCTTCAGGCCCTAATTGCTGGTCGTGATGCTCGCCCAAATCGCGCCAAGTTTGCCCGCACTAAATGGTGGCTCAAGGGTTACTCAGTTCGTCAGGTGGATGGGCTCGTCAAGGCTATTGCATTGCCTGATGCCGAAGCCGATTCCAATTTGGTAGCCCGCCTGAGGGAAGTAACCTTTAGTCCGGCCTGGGGTGGTTACAGCGAGGCTCAGGTGGATGCATTCATCGATCGGGCAGTCCAATTTATGCAACTTGCCAGGAGTCTCGGTTAAAATTTCATTTTGGCCGCTTTTGCAAACTGAATCGAGGTAGTCATGGGGCGTCACGAAGCCTATCGACCTACCCTCGGTGAAAGAGCCAATAGTGGTGTTGACTCTTGGTTGTCGGACCGCGGTTGGCGGCGGCCAACACTGCCTAAGGCTCCGCGTGGAGCGTTCTTGCCGTTCATTGCGTTCGCATTCGTCACCGCAATGATGCTGGTAACTGCTGTAGACCCTTATGCAGGCAACCTTGCGGCGGCCTATGCCGAGGATTTCACGCCAAATGTTACCGACGGTCAAACCACCGACATAATCACACCGGCTACGGTCTCTTTTGCTCGTGGTGGATTCGACATCGTTGCCGGAAATAAGGTTGTGAAGCTCTTTGTGGCCGATGCGGGTATTCCGGATGCTGGTTCGGCGCAATCGTTTGCGCGCAGCCTGTCTACTCAGCTTGGTTGGGGTCAGGACCAGTACTCATGTCTGGTGAAGCTTTGGGATCGTGAGTCGCACTGGAATGCTCTGGCGCAAAACACTGATTCAGGGGCATACGGAATCCCGCAGGCGCTTCCCGGCTCCAAGATGGCTAGTGAGGGAGCCGACTGGGCTACCAACCCGGCAACTCAGATTCGCTGGGGCGTGAAGTACATCGGCGGGCGCTATAAGACGCCGTGTACCGCACTTGTTCACTCAAACGATTACGGCTGGTACTAATGCCTCGTAGCAACCGCCCGCGCGGCCGTAAATCGGATCATGAGGAACTGCCGGAACTGAATCTTGACTTGATTCGTTCCGGTTACAAGCGCACCGAGGTAAAGAACGGTGTGCCCTGCTACGTGCAAACCACAAATGGTCGTTCGGATGACCAGTCGAAGTCTTGGGTGTGTCCAAACTGCAGCGTTGCTATCACATGGGGTGTTTCGCACGTAGTGGCCTGGCCGCTGGACCTGAGTGTGGAAACCCGGCGTCACTTCCACACGCGTTGTTGGCAGATGTATTCGGGTTATCTGGGGTGAACCTGAGGTAAAAGGTGTTTAAGCATGACTTTGACTGAAATTCGCTCCTCGGTGGAGTTACCGGTTAATCGCGAACCATTCATCCTCCACACCGCGGATGGCGAAGCTCTGGTGGCGGAGCTGGCACTTCCGGTAGGTAAGGCGCCAATTGCAACGCTGATTTGCCTCCACCCATTGCCCACCCACGGTGGGTTCATGGAGAGCCATGTTTTGCGTAAAGCGTCTAACCGCTTGCCATACCTGGCAGATATTGCGGTTCTGCGTTTTAACACCCGCGGCACTCGGTCGCCACAGGGCGTAAGCACCGGCAGTTTTGACGGGGGAGTAGCCGAGCGATTTGACCTTGAGGCAGCAGTTGCCTGGGCGGTTGATCGAGGGCTACCGAACCTGTGGCTCCTCGGATGGTCTTTCGGCACTGAGCTAACGCTCAAATACGGAGTGAACCAACCTGTTCTCGGTGGCATCCTTCTGGCGCCGCCGCTGCATCGTGCAACCCAGCAAGACCTAGAATGCTGGAACCACGTTCCGAAACGCCTGATTGGAATCATTCCAGAACACGACGATTACCTGAAGCCTGACGAGGCTGCCGAGGGGTTTGCTGTGGTTCGTCGCTTCGAACAAATCAATATTGCCGGCGGTAAGCATCTTTGGGTTGGCGAAGATCAGGTCGGTAGAGTTCTGAACGAGATAGTTAAGGTTGTAAACCCTAGCGTCTACCCGCTACCAACCCAGGTTGACCTGCCCTAGTCGGTATTAGCTGCCTAGAGCGTCGCTTGGCGCGGCATGACAATCTGCCGCAAAATCAGGATCACTGACGCTGCCACTGGGATAGCAACCAGCGCACCAAGAACACCGAGCAACGTTCCGCCAGCCAAGGCCGCAACCACCACTACAGCGCCCGGAACTTCCACCGCCTTATTCATTACGCGTGGACTGATGACGTATGCCTCTATCTGCATGTAAATCAGGTAGTAGATAACGGCGACGAGTGCCATCGTTGGTGACTGTCCGAGGGCGACCAAGGAAATGACAGCGGCGGCGCTCAGGCTTCCAACCAGTGGGATCAGTGCCAGCAGGAACGACATGGTCGCGAGCACTCCGGCATAAGGGATTCCCAAAATAAGCATGAAAATGAACCCAAAGGTTGCGTTCAATGCGGCGATTGTCGCCTGACCTATCACGTACCGGCCGACAGCGGTAGAGACCTGCTCGCTGATCTGAGCGAATTTTTCACGACGACTAGCCGGAACCAACTGGTAGATGAAGTTTTTGAATGAGTTCAGCGAGGCCATGAAGTACAGGCTGAGAATCAAGATGATGATTCCGCCGGTAATACCGTTGACAATGCTGAGGCCAACTTTTACTACGCCACCGAGCATGGTTGGCCAGTTACCGCTATCCGAAATGAAAGTTCCGCCGTTGTTTAGGGTGTCTGTGATTACCCCGCCAAATCGGTGGTCAAGATCCTTCACGAGTGGAATCTTCAGTAAGCCCTGAATGATCGTCGGCGTGCTCTCCACAAAATGTGCGGTCTGGGTGATCAGGTTTGGTACGAATGCCATGCCGATCAACACGAAACCAATGATGAGAGTTAGCATCACGATGGTGATTGCCAGCGGGCGCGAAAGTTTCCTGGATTCCAGCCATCGGACGATCGGGTCCAAGCCTAGAGCAATGAAGATCGCGGCGAAAATGTAGGTGAGCACGCTTGCCAGGCTGATGAACATGCTTCCGATGAGCATTGCAAGCAATACACCTAGGCCGCCAAGAAGGCCAATCTGGAATGCATTAGAAACCTTAATTGGCGAGCCAGACATCCTTAGCCGTCCTGATTCGTGGCAGTTGTTTCTGTAGCTACGGTTTTCTTGGCGTCTGCCTTGAATGCTGCGTCAACCAATGATTTCAAGTTCTTGAGGTAAATAGATGCGGAGTCTTGTTCCACATAGAGCTTAGCCAGACGTGCCTCCGCCTCGCGGACGCGGACGGCGCTCTTGAGGTTTGCCTCACTGAGAATATTGCGGGCCTCTGCCTCGGCTGCTGCAATGGCCGCTTCGCCTTTGGCGCGAGCCTGATCGATCAGACCCTTGGTAGTGGATCTAGCGGCTGCTTCAAGAGTCTCGGCCTCCAGGCGAGCTGCATTTACGCGGGTCAGGGCAAGGCTCAGTTGTTGGTTGGCGTCATCCAGGTAGCGTTGCGTTGCGGCAACGGCTTCCTGATGCTTTTTCAGATACTCGGTCTCGGCTTCGTGGCGACGAGCAGTTAGTTCGAGTTCTAGATCAATCCGCGCCTGTTCCGCAATCAATTCATTTGCGCGTGCGAGGTCGAGTTCTCGAGTGAAGTCGCGGTTAGCAAGCAGCTTGCGCTCTGCAAGGTCGCGTTCAACGCGTGCCTTGAGTGATTCGGTATCGCGGCGTGCCGAGGCGCGCAGTTTGGCAACCTCTGTAGCCGTTGCTCCACGGGTGGCGCCGGCCTCCCGGTTGGCATCTGCAAGCAAGCGCGCGGATTCGTCACGGGCGTTCTTAATCAGGTCATCCGCGTCAACTCGGGCTTGACCCATCACGCGCTCGGACCTGCGCTGTGCCTCGGATACCAGTGCATCGTAGTAGCCCTTAGCCTCGTTGCGAACCTCGTCAATCTCGGTCTGGGCCAGTCCGAGCAGGCGTTCGCGTTCCGATCGGGCTTCCGAAAGCACGCGTGCAGCCATTTCTTCTGAGGTCGAAAGGACTAGAGCAGCCTTGGCACCAACACCCGCATACGAGGGCTCTCCGACCTCTTTGAGTTGGTTTTGAGCCGCCGCCAACTTGGACTGTGCTTCGCGCAGTTCTGATGCGAGCTGAGAGTTTTGGGCGGAAATCGAAAGGATTTCTTTGCGCAAGTCACGGAGGGCATCCTCCACCGCGCCGCGGTCATAGCCACGCAGCGCTGTTGGGAACTCGTCCTGGGTGCTTGACAAAAGTGGCGCTCCTGACGGTTTCGGTAAACTTAACGAAAGGTTTTTAGACCTCCGGTAAGTTTACCCCGAATGGATATTTGATGCGTTTTTTAACTGCCGCCATTCTGTTCGTGGTGTCCGCAACGCTAATCCTGCTCGGTCTCGCACAGCGCACGATTTGGCACCCGCCAGCCGCCCATGTACAGCACCTGCAAACCAGTAAGTCTGCTTCATTACTGGTGATTAAGCACTCGGTCCTTACCCAGTACCCCGGCACTCCGAAAATCACCGTAAATGGCGGAGGCAAGGTCTACATTGCAACGGCTCGTCAGTCAGACATTGACGCCTGGGTTGGTTCCACCACACATTTGCAGGTATCTGAAGTGACTTCGGGCAGTGGCAGTTCACCCGTGATTGCCCTTTTGAGCGGTAGTGGAAAGCCTGCCAACCCCGCCGGGTCTGATTTGTGGCGCACGGAGGTAACGGGTTCCACCAGCGCTGCATTGCGGGTGGCGACGGCAGAGCAGGCTGCCGTATTGGTCGCTGCGGATGGCATAAGCCCGGCACCTACAAATTTGGTGATTCAGTGGCCAATCGACTTCAATCCGGTTCCAAGCAACGTCATGATTATCGTCGGTGGAGTATTGCTGCTTGCTGCCTTAGTCGTGAACATTTGGGCTTGGTACCACATGCGTAAACTTCGGGGACCACGCCGTCGAACCCCAAAAGCTCCTCAGGGTCCGCGTCTGCGTCGCCAAAAGACCCGCTCTTCGGCACCGGTTCGTGGCCGCAGATCTGCAAGGAATTTTGCGGTACTAGCCGCCACCTCGGTTCTCCTAGGCGGTCTCACTGGTTGTACATCGTCGGGACAGGCTAGCCCAACGCCTACGTCTAGCGTGCCCAATGCGATCCAGCAACCACCGGTAGTGACAACCTTCCAGCTGCACCGAATTGTTCGTCAGATTTCTGCTGTAGTTCGCGCTGCGGATTCCGCTCGTGACAGTAAATTGCTTGCCGGAAGGTTTGCCGGTCCGGCGCTTGATTCGCGCAAGGCTCATTACACGTTGCAGAAGGCATCTAAGAAGGTCAACGCGCTTCCACCGATTGCCAGCGCCAAACTAAAGGTTATTCTTCCAGCCGCCACCAATCTATGGCCAAGGACCGTGATGGTCATCACCAGTAACGGTGTGACGGACACTCTGCCGCAAATGCTGGTATTGCAGCAGAAGAGCCCTCGTGCTCAGTACCAGCTCTGGTACAACATCGACATGCTTCCAGGTGTGAAGTTGCCGGTTGTAAATACCGCGGCAGTTGGCGCAATCCCAGTTGCCTCGGACTCCCTATTTTTGAAGATAGCCCCGAATGCACTTCCAGTTGCGTTTGGTGACCTAATCGATAATGGCCCATCTTCGCTCAGCGCACCGATGTTTAACGTCACCAACGACGAGTACTACCAGCAGATTTACGCCTCACAGCAGTCTCAGGCGCAAACTCTGAATAACGCAACCATCAAGATGAAGCACCTGCTCGGTGATCCGAATGTTCTTAGTCTTTCCACGCTGAACTCGGGTGCTCTAGTTGCCGTGTACATGAACGACAAATACGTAATCAAGCCGAAGGATCGCACCCAGGCGGTAGCCGTTTCAGGCAATGAGAAACTGATGTTAGGCGCGGCTGGAAGTGCAACTGGAATCAAGTCGTTCTATGGTTCAATGCTGCTTTTCTATGTCCCGAGCATTTCGTCCAAAGATAAAATCATCACCCTTGGCGCAACCCAAGAACTTCTGAGCGTAAAGAGTCTGTAGTGAGCAATTTTTCGGGGCCCGGACTGCCGACCAGCATGGGCGGCGCTGTGGATTTGTCAGCTTTAGTTAATCGGGCCAGACAGCAAAATACCGCCCAAGACAACACAGCTAACGTAGCTCAGTCTGCTTCGGGCCAAAATAACACCACCGGATCGACCACCGCTGCCGCCGGCCCGGGTCAGACTGGCACGGTTAGAGTTGCCGCTCTGGTTCAAGACATCGCTCCTGCCGGCCTCGCGAAGTTTGTAAAAGTTTCCGAAAAAGTGCCGGTACTGGTGGAATTTCACACCGTTCGCTCCGAAGGCAGTGCAGCACTGTCTCGCAAACTGGTTGCAGAGGTAAATCGTCGTGGGGGAGAAGTCTTACTGCTTCGCCTTGACGGTGATAGCGCTGGTCAACTAGTTCAGGCCTTCCAGATTCAGGGCCTTCCAGCAGTCGCTGCTCTGCTTCTTGGCCAGCCGGTGCCTATGTTCAATGGCGATCAGGAGCCAGAGGTAATCTCACAGGTCTTCGACAAGCTGTTGCAGCTGGCCAAGGAAAATGGTGTCAGCCAGGTGGCGCAGGTCGACGCCGATGCCCCTCAGCCTGAAGAACCTAAACTGCCACCTCGCCACCAGGCCGCACAGGATGCGATTGAGGCTGGCGACTACGCCAAGGCTGTATCCGAGTACGAGGCCGCGCTTCGTGAGGCCCCGGCCGATGTGCTAGCAGCAACCGGACTGGCCCAGGCCGGTTTACTTCTTCGCACCGACAACCTCGATTTGCAAAAGGTGCTTTCGGAACCAAGTACCACTCTGGAAAGCGTGCTTCAAAAGGCTGACGTTTTGGCAGTGATTGGTCAATTTGAGAAGTCATTCCAAGCGCTGCTAGACACCTTCGAGGTCGCAGACAAGGAAGACCGAGAAAAGCTACGCGGACACCTATTGGAGCTTTTTAAAGTGGCAGGTTCGACAGACCCAGCCGTAGCGCAGGCGCGCACCAGGTTAACGAATCTTCTTTACTAGAAAATAAAAAAAACCGGCAATCAAGCAGGCGCTCGATTGCCGGTTTTTCCAGTTATTCAGCGGATGCTGCCCGCTTTTTTATCGCCTTTTTGGCAGGCTTGAAGTACATCGCAGCTAGAGGTGGCACAGTCAGTTCGGCGCTGTATGGCTGTCCCTGAACTCCGGCCTCGGTCACATTGATTTTTCCCATGTTGCCCACGCCGGAACCACCAAATTCGGCGGCATCGGTGTTTAGTATCTCCACCCACTCACCGTTGCGTGGGAATCCCACTCGGAAGAATCCGTGCGGGTGACCCGCGAAGTTGACCACCACAACGATCGGTTCCCCGGCTTCGTCATAACGAACGAACGAGACCGTGTTCTGGTCTGCATTGCCGCCATCGATCCACTGGAATCCACCGCGTTCGTGATCCAGCTGCCAGAGTGCAGGATTTTCGGTGTAGAGCCGGTTTAGGCCAGAGACCAGTGACTGCAGGGCCTGGTGGGCTGGCTGGTCAAGAATCCACCAGTCAAGTCCACGCTCGGATGACCACTCGCTCAGCTGACCGAATTCGCTACCCATAAACAGCAGCTTCTTGCCTGGATGCGCCCACATGTAGGCAAGGAAGGCTCGCAGATTCGCCAGCTGCTGCCAGCGATCACCCGGCATCTTGGCCAGGAGCGAGCCCTTGCCGTGAACTACCTCATCGTGGCTGATGGGCAGCACGAACTTCTCGTCGTAGGCATACAACATGCTGAAAGTCAGCTCGCCGTGGTGGTAGCGGCGGTACATCGGGTCTTTCTCGATGTACTGCAGGGTGTCGTGCATCCAACCCATGTTCCATTTGAAGCCATAGCCAAGGCCGCCGCCATCGGTAGGTGCGCTGACGCCGCCCCAGCTGGTGCTTTCCTCGGCAATCATCATGATGCCCGGATTGCGGCGGTAGACGGTAGCGTTCGCCTCCTGCATGAAGCGAATGGCGTCTAGATTTTCACGGCCACCGTACTGGTTAGGAACCCACTCGTCAGCCTTGCGGCTGTAGTCCAGGTACAGCATTGAAGCCACGGCATCGACTCGGAGACCATCGATGTGGAATTCTTCAATCCAATAGTTTGCGTTGGCAACTAGGAAGTTTCGAACCTCGTGGCGGCCAAAGTTGAAGATGAAGGTGCCCCAGTCCGGGTGCTCGCCCTGGCGGGGATCCTCATGTTCGTAGAGCGGGGCTCCGTCAAAGCGACCCAGTGCCCATTCGTCTTTAGGGAAGTGGGCTGGCACCCAGTCCAAAATCACACCGATGCCGGCCTGGTGTAGTTGGTCTACCAGGTATCGGAAGTCGTCTGGACTACCAAGGCGGCTCGTCGGCGCGTAGTAACCGGTCACCTGATATCCCCATGATGGCGCGTATGGGTGTTCAGATATCGGCATGAACTCCACGTGGGTGAAGCCCAGTTGCTGAACGTACGGAATCAGTTCCTCTGCCAGGGTTCGGTAGGTCAGCCCTGGGCGCCAAGAACCGGCGTGTACTTCGTAAATACTCATCGGCGACTTGAGGGCATCCTGCTTGGCGCGTGCCTTGATCCACCTGGTATCGGACCACTTGTAGTCGCTTTCGGTAATCACCGAGGCTGTTGCTGGTGGAATCTCGGTGGCACGGGCTAGCGGGTCAATCTTGGTGATCCAGTGGCCATCTTTGGTGAGGATTTCGTACTTGTACTTGGAGCCAACGCCTACTCCGGGAATGAAGAGTTCCCAGACACCACTCGAACCCATGACGCGCATCGAGTGTCCTGTGCCGTTCCACATGTTGAAATCGCCAACAACGCGGACTGATTGGGCGTTTGGAGCCCATACGGCAAAACGAGTTCCCTTTGATGCGCCAAGTTTGCCTTTGGCTTCAAAAATATGGGAGCCGAGGCACTGCCACAGCTCCTCGTGGCGACCTTCGGTGATCAGGTGTAGATCGAACTCCGAGACGGTGGGCGCGTAGTGGTACGGGTCATCCATGGTCCAGTCCGGACCGTTTTCATAGCTGGCGGTAATTCGGTAGTCGGGAATGTGATTTCCCTCAATCAGACCCTGCCAAACGCCGTTTTCGAGGTGGCTGAGTTCCACGGTGACTGCACCTTCAAGATTCGCCACCACCGATGTTGCCAGCGGCTTCAGCGTGCGAATCGCCACACCGCCCTCAATGCGATGCGCACCCAGAATGCTGTGCGGATCGTGGTGAGAGCCGACGCTTACTCGCCAGAGAGCGTGGCTGTCTAGTTCTGGAGCTGTTACCTTGCCGGTTTTCTTAGCCATGGTTTTCCCTATCGGTTGGTAACGAGCCTAGTGCGCGAATTCCACGCGCAGAATGTGCGCTGGTTCTACGAAAGAGTCGAGCTTGACATAGTTGTGCTCGGTCCAGAGGAACGAGTTGCTGGTGATTAGGTCGGTAACTCGGAACTGGGTTCCGGATGGTAGACCTAGCTTGCTCAGGTCCAGGTGAACCGTGGTTTCGCGAATTGCGTGAGGGTCGGTATTTGCCACAACGATGATTGTGTTGGCCTGTCCGGTAGGCGAGTGCTCCGCGCGAAGGTGTTTGCTGAAACAAATGATGGCCGAGTCGTCGCTGGCGTGAATCTCCAGGTTGCGCAGTTGGTGAAGCGCCGGGTTTTCATTGCGAATCTGATTCAGTCGGGCAACATAAGGAGCAATGGTCTTGCCGTCTGCCGCAGCTTTATCCCAGTCGCGCGGCTTGAACTCGTACTTTTCGGAGTCAATGTGCTCCTCAGCGCCGGGTCTTGCCACGGATTCAATCAACTCGTAGCCCGCGTACATGCCCCAGTTTGGGGTTGCGGTCGCGGCGATTGCTGCGCGCAGTTTGTGACCGGCTCGGCCACCGAACTGAAGGTACTCGGTGAGAATGTCCGGCGTCGAAACCCAGAAATTCGGGCGGAAGAAGTCTGAACTCTGGTGCGCTACTTCGTTGAGATATTGTTCCAGTTCCCATTTGCTGTTGCGCCAGGTGTAGTACGTGTAGGACTGCTGGAAACCCACCTTGCCAAGTGTGTGCATCATCGCTGGGCGCGTGAACGCCTCGGCAAGGAAAATAACGTCAGGGTGCTTGGCATTAACCTGACCAATGAGCCACTCCCAGAAGTTAACTGGCTTAGTGTGCGGGTTGTCTACGCGGAAGATCTTGACACCCTTGGAGATCCAGAGCTCAACTACTCGCAACACCTCGCGGTAGATGCCCTCGGGGTCATTGTCGAAGTTGATCGGGTAAATGTCCTGGTACTTCTTTGGTGGGTTTTCGGCGTAGGCGATGGTGCCGTCAGCGCGAGTGGTAAACCATTCCGGGTGAGTCTTTACCCAAGGGTGATCCGGGGATGCCTGAAGAGCTAGATCCATGGCAATTTCAAGCCCAAGCTTGTTTGCCTTTTTCACAAAGGCAACAAAGTCTTCCATCGTGCCAAGGTCTGGGTGTATGGCGTCATGTCCGCCGGTGGAGTTACCAATTGCCCAAGGTGAGCCCGGGTCCTGGCTGCCAACAACCAAGGTGTTGTTTGGGCCTTTTCGGTGAGCGGTACCGATTGGGTGGATCGGTGGCATGTAGAGGATGTCGAAACCCATTTCCTTCACGCCTGCAAGGCGCTCGGAGGCAGTTTTGAACGTTCCGCTGTGCCAGACACCGGTTTCCGAATCGAAACGGGCACCCTCTGATCTTGGGAAGAACTCGTACCAGGATCCGAAACCAGCCAGCTTGCGCTCGCTGTTGATTGGGTAGCTGTCTGTCAGTGTCACGAGCGAGCGGATTGGCTCGTCGAGTACAGCTTTGCGAACCTCTGGCGATTCCGCGAGGCCAAATCTAGCCTCGGGAGACATCGCAACATCACCGAGTACGGCACCGATTTTGCTAAGCAGCGCGGCATTCTTTTTGCTACGGTCTGGTTCGATTGATGCCCCATTGAACAGCTTTGCGCCTTCGAGCAGCATTAACTCGACATCGATGCCGGCTCGAATCTTTATCTCGGCGTTGTGATGCCAGGTCTCATAGTCATCGCCAAAGGCGCGAATCTGGAAAGTGTAGGTACCGCGTTCGGTGCACTGTGCCTCGGTGTACCAAAAGTCACCACCGGCGGCACCCGGACGCATCCGGTAAACGGAAGTCTTGCCCTTTGGGGTAGTGAGCAAAACCTCGGCTGCAACTGAATCGTGGCCCTCGCGGAAAACCTGAGCCGAGAACGGAATGACTTCGCCCTCATAGGCCTTTGCCGGCCATCGCCCAGCGTCAACCACCGGGTTCACATTCAAGACCGGAATTCGTCCGATCGGCTGATTCACGCGGGGCTCGAGGGTGTCTTTGCTCACCCTTTGTAATTTAGTGAACTAGTGCAGCCGGCTGTGCGGAAAAACCAGAGCCTTAACCAGTTCGTTGTATTCCCTTGACCTATATAGGTCAGGGTAGACCTAGAACTGTTACTTGGAAGGCTCGCGCAGTGCACGCAAAAGAACAGTCGACGCACCAGAAACAGTTAGGGCATCAGCCTTATTTGCTTCCTTCAAGTGTGTCGGTGGCAGCTCAAATGCGCTGTTCCACAGAATCTCGTACCGCTCAAACTCGGTGTCTTTAGGTAGCTGAACCTTAATCTCGCGCTCGGCACCGTGAATGATCAACAGGGTGCGATTTTCGGTCCCATCCTCGTCAAGATGCTCAGTGAGGCGCTGCAGCGTTCGCGTCTCGGTGGAATTCCAATCCTCGTTGGTCATGATTTCGCCGGAGGCGTTGTACCAGCGAATGCGGTCTAGGCCCACCTCGAGGCGTTCCCAGGAGCCAAAGTTGGTTGGGCGAAGCGAAGGGTTTTCCTGGCGGAGCTTGGTCAGATAACTGAACGTGGTTTGCACATCTAGCTGCGCTCTGGACAGGTCCCAGTTCATCCAAGAAACAGCTGAATCTTGACAATAAGCGTTGTTATTGCCCAACTGGGTCTTACCGCGCTCATCACCAGCGGTGACCATAGGAACACCCGCCGAGAACAGCAGTGTGCCAAAAAGATTCCTGGCAGCTTTTCTACGCTGTGCCCGAATAGCTGGGTCCTGAGTTTCGCCCTCAACACCAAAGTTGAAGGAGAAGTTGTTGTTGGTGCCGTCTCGGTTGCTTTCACCGTTGATCTGATTGTGCTTGACGTTGTAGGAAACCAAGTCCTTCAAGCAAAAACCATCGTGAGCGGTGATGAAGTTGACAGTGGCCATCGGTCCGGTCGAACCGCCACCAACTAGGTCCTGAGAGCCGGCTAGGCGAGTGGCAATGTCGGCCACACCGTTCCAGTGGTTGCCACTGTTTCGGGCATCGGCGAGGTCGGTCAGCCAGAATCGGCGCACCGAATCGCGGAAACGGTCGTTCCATTCGGAGAATCGGTCGGGGAAATTGCCAGTTTGCCAGCCACCAAGGCCAACGTCCCAAGGTTCCATGATCAGTTTGGCAGTAGAAACAATCGGGTCAGACTGCATGGCGTGGAGCATTGGGTGATTTGAGTCGAAAGTGTTGCTGGCATCGCGCGCCAAGGTTGTGGCCAAGTCGAAGCGGAAGCCATCGATTTGCATGACTTCGGTCCAATAGCGAAGCGAGTCCATCGCGAGCTGAACTACGTGCGGATTTGAGAAATCGAGGGAGTTGCCGCAACCGGTGGTGTCCTGATACCAGCCGCGCTCATCCAAACGGTAGTAGCTGCTGTTATCCAGCCCGCGGAAACTGTAGGTCAGACCGCCGCCGCCACCCTCGGCTGTGTGGTTGTAGACAACATCGAGAATTACTTCGATACCAGCTTTGTGCAGCTCGCGGATTGCGGTCTTAAGTTCGCGGACTACGTCCTGCGGGCCCTTCTCACGGGCACCCGAGGTTGCATATCGGGGCTGCGGAGTGAAGAAGTTGATGGTGTTGTAGCCCCAGTAGTTGATGAGACCCATGTTCATGAGCCGAGGCTCGGAGATAAACATGTGGATTGGCAACAACTCCACGCTGGTGACACCAATTTCAAGCAGGTGTTTGATTGTGGACGGGTGTCCTAGTGCCGCGTAGGTGCCCCTGATGTCATCCGGAAGCTCCGTATTTCCACGGGTTAGGCCACGAACGTGAGCCTCATAGATGATGGTGCGGTCCAGTGGAGTCTCTGGCTTGGCTGCACCCTGCCAATCGAAGTCATCAACGCTGGCAACGCAGTAGTACTCGCGTGCACTGAGGCGCTCTACGGCACGGGCATATGGATCAATGAGGTTGAGGCTCGGGTTGAAGCCGTGTCGCGGGCCGTCTGGTCCCTCTGCGCGCAGAGCATATTTCACGCCTGGCTTGATCTTGGAGCTGGTTGCTTCCCAGATGTCGCCGTCACCGCGGGCAAGCTGGATAGTTTGGCTAACTAGGCGAGGATTTTCGGCGTCCAGAATGCAGAATGCTATCGAGGTTGCGTTGGCCGAATAGACCCGGATTGTGCCTTTGCCGGACGCAAAAGTAACACCCATCCGCTGTGGGTTTACCCGCAGTTCTAGAGCGTTTTTCGACATTAGTAAAAAATCCTACTTTGCAAACGATTACAGAATGATTACGGACTGTGAACTCCGGTGCTGAAATCGGTAGTCAAAGTACTGAATGACCCCCGAGATAATCTTATTTCATGGCTGTATATCTGGACCATGCCGCATCTACTGCGATGCGTGTCGAGGTTGCTCAACTGGTTTCATCGATGCAAACCACGATCGGCAACCCTAATTCTGTTCACGCATTTGGTCAGGCTGCTAAAGCGAATCTCGAACAATCCAGAGAAACAATAGCCACGGCTCTCAACTGTGACCGCAACGAGGTAATTTTCACCTCGGGCGGTACCGAGGCCAATAATTTGGCGGTTCTCGGGCTTTTTGAGGCTCGCAATAAGGACATTAAAAGGCCAATTGTCGTTTGCCTACCCACCGAGCATCACGCGGTGCTTGAGGCCTGCGAGTACCTAGAACGTACCGCCGATGCTCAGTTGGAACTCATTCCAGTGAATTCCATGGGTCAACCAGATTTAGAGTGGCTCGCCCAGTTCCTAGATTTGAACCAGGATCGCGTAGCTTTGGTGGCCACCATCTGGTGCAATAACGAAACCGGCGTGATTGTAGATCTGGCCGGAATCGCAGAAATCTGTAAGCGCTTACACATTCCACTGCACACTGACGCCGTGGCCGCTGTGGGGCATATCGATGTGGATTTTGCTGCTCTCGGGGTTTCCACCCTGGCCTTCGCAGGCCACAAAATAGGCGCCGGACTTGGTTCCGGTGGGCTCCTCGTGGGCAGATCGGTAAAGGTTTCTCCTAGGGCTTTTGGAGGGTCCCAGGAGCGTGCCATCCGTCCGGGTACGCAAGATGTTGTGGCTGCGGCCGGTCTGGCTGAGGCAGTAAGACTTGCCACGGCTGAGCTTGAGCCAAGTCGCGCTCACTGGGCACAGCTTCGTGAACGCCTGATACGCGGACTGCAGGCGCAACTGGCTAACTTCATTGTTGTTGGCGAGGAAACCGCCTCGGAACGCCAGTTGGCGAATATTTGCAACATCGTCTTTCCCGGTTGTGCGGGGGAGAGCCTCCTGTTTTTGCTAGACACGGCCGGAGTGGCTATCTCCAACGGTTCCGCCTGCAATGCGGGGGTCGTGGGCGGTTCTCACGTGCTCAAGGCAATGGGGCTATCGGACAGAGACTCCGCCAGTCCAGTAAGGGTCTCCTTAGGTGTGAGTACCACCGAAGCTGACATCGACGCATTCCTTGCGGCAATTGGTCCGGCTCAAGAACGGGCATTGGCTGCCGGTTTCACCATTTAGACGGTTTAATTGAACCCGTGAAGGTATTAGCGGCGATGTCTGGCGGGGTTGACTCCGCCGTAGCTGCCGCGCGCGCGGTCGAAGCGGGTCACGAGGTTGTCGGTGTACACCTGGCACTGAGCCGTAACTCGGGTACATTGCGTACCGGGTCCCGTGGTTGCTGCACCATCGAGGATTCAGTGGACGCACAGCGCGTGGCCAACCTTCTGGGAGTACCGTTCTACGTCTGGGACTTCTCGGAGCGTTTCAAGGCCGATGTGGTCGACGATTTCATTGCTGAGTATTCGGCCGGCCGCACACCAAACCCGTGCATGCGTTGCAACGAGCGAATCAAATTTGCCGCACTGCTGGAAAAGGCGCTGGCACTGGGTTTGACGCAATCTGTACCGGCCACTATGCCGAAGTCTTGACCACGGACGACGGCCAGCTAGAGCTTCACCGATCACCAGCTCTGGCCAAGGATCAGTCGTATGTCTTGGGCGTCCTCACTGCTGACGAATTGAAACGGGTTCTTTTCCCAATTGGGGCAAGTGCGGACAAAGCAATGGTGCGCGCCGAGGCGGAAGCCCGCGGACTTAGTGTTGCCAATAAGCCAGATTCTTACGACATCTGTTTCATCCCCGAGGGTGACACCGCCGAATGGTTGGCCGAGAAGGTTGGCGTTGCCCCGGGTGTGATTGAAGATCGCGAGGGCAACGTGGTTGGTGAGCATCAGGGTGCGCATTTATTTACCGTCGGCCAACGCAAGGGACTACACCTAGGCAGACCGGCCACCGACGGCAAACCCCGGTTCGTCCTTGAGGTCCGCCCCAAAGAAAATAAGGTGATCGTGGGCCCCCACTCGGCGCTTGCCATCACCGCCCTATCTGGTCAGCGCTACAGCTGGTGTGGTGCGGCGCCAATGGACGCGGTGAACTGGTTTGACTGCCAGGTGCAGGTCCGCGCGCACGGCGAGGCACTGGATGCAAAGGCGCGACTTTCGGTCGGAGCCGACGGCGATCTACAGCTTGAAGTTTCCTTGAAGGAACCAGTTTTCGGTGTGGCGTCGGGCCAAACTGCGGTTCTGTATCAGGGAACTCGTGTACTTGGTCAGTGCACAATTGACTCCACTGTCAGCGCATAGGCTTATCGCGTGAATCAGCAGGAAGCCAAGGCGAAAATCGATGATCTAGTCGATCAAATCAATCGCCATCGCCGCGCCTACTATGAAGGCAACACCGTCTTAGTCTCCGATGCAGAATACGACGAACTTTTGCATGAACTCGAACGCCTCGAGAACGAGTTCCCGCAGCTGATCTCGCAGGATTCACCTACCCAAACTGTTGGTGGTTCAGCTTCTACCACTTTCCAACCGGTTGAGCATTTGGCTCGAATGATGAGCCTGGATAACGTTTTTAGTCATGAGGAACTTCGCGACTGGGCTCAACGAGCCGAAGGCCAGAATCTGCTCTGCGAACTAAAGATTGACGGTCTAGCAATCAACCTTCGGTACCAAAACGGTACCTTGATTTCCGCGGCTACCCGAGGCGATGGCGTGGTCGGTGAAGACGTGAAAGCAAACGTGCGCACCATTAAAGGCATTCCACACCAGTTGGCCGGCAGTAACCACCCGGAGGTCGTGGAAATCCGTGGCGAAATTTTCTATGGTCTTGCCGATTTCGAGGCGCTGAATGCCGGTCTCATCGCGCAGGGGAAAGCCCCATTCGCTAATCCGAGAAATTCTGCAAGTGGGTCCCTGCGCCAAAAGGATGCAGCAGTAACCGCCAGCCGCCCGCTGCAAATGTTGGTGCACGGTGTTGGCGCCTGGGATGATGCACCGGTTTCAAATCAAAGTGAACTTTACGCACTGTTGGCAAGCTGGGGCCTTCCAACTAGCCAGAACTATCGGGTCGTGGGTGACGTGGATCAGGTCCTTGCCTACGTCGACGAATTCCAAGCCAAGCGTCACTCGCTTTTCCACGAAATTGATGGCGTGGTCATCAAGGTTGACAATCTGGAAAAGCAACGTGAAATGGGCGCTACCAGCAGAGCACCGAGATGGGCTATTGCCTACAAATACCCACCTGAACAGGTCAACACCAAACTTTTGGACATCCGAATCGGTGTGGGTCGCACCGGTCGTGCAACTCCATTTGCCGTTGTAGCTCCTGTGAAGGTTGCTGGCTCCACAGTCGAATTCGCGACCCTTCACAACCAAGAGGTCGTAAAGGCCAAGGGTGTGCTGATTGGTGACACCGTAGTCCTGCGCAAAGCCGGTGATGTCATTCCGGAGATTCTCGGACCAGTGATTGAACTGCGAACCGGCTCAGAGCGCGAATTTGTGATGCCTACGAACTGTCCTTTCTGTGGTGCAGCCCTTGCCCCGGCAAGCGAAGGTGACGTGGACCTTCGGTGTGTAAACACTCAGAGTTGTCCGGCCCAGTTGCGAGAACGCGTCGCCTATCTTGGGTCGCGCGGTGTGATGGATATCGAGGCCCTCGGTTACGTGGCCGCCTGTGCGCTCACTCAGCCGCTGGAGCCAGCGCAGCCACCCCTGAAAAGTGAGGCTGGTTTATTCGACCTCACGCTCGAAGACCTGCTGCCGATTCGCTCGGTGGTGTTGGATCCGGACACGGGTCTTCCTAAAACTAACGCCGATGGCACCGAAAAGGTTGTGGAATTTTTCCGCAAAAAGGACGGCTCTCCCGCCGAAGTCGCACTCAAGTTGCTGCGAAATCTTGAAGAGGCCAAAACTAGGCCGCTGTGGCGCATTCTCACAGCGCTTTCCATTCGGCATGTCGGTCCGGTTGCTGCAAGGTCGCTTGCCGCTCACTTTGGTTCGCTTGACCGTATTTTTGCCGCGTCAGAGGAAGAACTAAGTCAGGTTGATGGTGTTGGTGCCGTCTTGGCACGCAGCCTGAAGGACTGGATCGCGGTCAACTGGCACCGAGAAATTCTCGATCGGTGGCGAGCCGCGGGGGTTCAGCTGGAAATTCCTGGTCACGAAGGTCCCGGCTCGCAGGAAAACGCCGGCGGCAAGTTCGCCGGAATGTCGATTGTCGCCACCGGGTCGCTGAAGCATTTCACCCGTGAGCAGATTGAAGAGGCGATCATTTCAAACGGCGGAAAGGCCGCCTCAAGCGTCTCCAAGAAGACATCCTTTGTGGTTGCCGGTGAAAACGCTGGCAGCAAACTGGCAAAGGCTGAGGAGTTCGGCATTGAGGTCATCGATGAGGACGAATTCGCTCGTCGCCTCGGTGCCTAATACGCCAAGTAAACTGGTTACAACCACCTAATCGACGGAAAGCTCATGTCTGAAATTACGCCTGATTTGGTTCGTCACCTGGCCGGCCTGGCCCGCATTCAAGTCACCGACGCAGAGGTTGCTCACTTCACCGAGCAGCTATCTGTAGTCCTCGACTCGGTTGCTTCCGTAAAGGCCGCAGTCCAGGGAGATGTGCCTGCCACTAGCCACCCAATCCCAATGGCAAACGTTTTCCGCGAAGACGTACTTGAGCCGTCACTTACTCAGGTCGAGGCCCTAAGTGGAGCCCCTGACAGCGCCGATGGCCGCTTCCGCGTTCACGCCATTTTGGACGAGGAGTAAGCCATGAGCAACCTAGTTTTCAAGCCAGCACACGAGCTGGCCACCCTCTTGGCCTCCGGGCAGATCACATCGGTGGAACTCACCCAGGCCTACCTGGACCGCATCGCGAAGGTCAATCCAGCAATCAACGCGTACCTACACGTTTCTGCTGATGGTGCGCTTGCAACCGCAGCAGAGGTCGACCGTCGACGTGCGGCGGGGGAGACCCTTCCTGCTCTTGCTGGTTTGCCTATCGCGGTTAAGGACAACTTGACCACCGTTGATGCGCCAACCACCGCAGGGTCCAAGATCCTTGAGGGCTGGGTTCCGCAGTACGACGCGACTGTTGTTGCCAAGCTGCGTGCTGAGATGATGCCAATCCTGGGCAAGACCAATCTTGACGAGTTCGCAATGGGCTCATCCACCGAGAACTCGGCATACGGTCCAACAGGAAACCCATGGGCCCTGGACCGCATCCCCGGTGGTTCCGGTGGTGGTTCGGCGGCCGCCGTCGGTGCCTATCTGGCACCACTTGCAATCGGCTCGGACACCGGTGGTTCCATTCGATACCCGGCTTCGATGACAGGAACCGTCGGAATCAAGCCAACCTATGGTGCAGTTTCGCGCTATGGTTTGATCGCCTTGGCTTCGTCGCTGGATCAGATTGGCCCGGTAAGCCGCAATGTTCTGGACAGCGCGCTGCTGCAGGACGTTATTGCCGGTCACGACAAGCACGACAGCACTTCGCTTCCTTCGGGCCTTGGCTCGATGACCGAAGCCGCCAAACGTGGCGACGTCAAGGGCCTCCGCATTGGTGTAATCAAGCAGCTTCAGGGCGAAGGTTTCCAGGCTGGTGTTCAGGCACGATTTGACGAAGCGCTGGAGCAGCTGAAGGCCGCCGGTGCTGAAATTGTTGAGGTTGATTGCCCATCGTTCGCATATGCGATCTCGGCTTACTACCTGATCTTGCCGGCTGAGGCATCCAGTAACCTCGCCAAGTTTGACTCGGTGCGTTTTGGTCTGCGCGTTACCCCAGAGGGCAACCCGACAATCGAGCGTGTTATGGCTGCTACTCGCGAGGCTGGCTTTGGTCCGGAGGTAAAGCGCCGAATCATCCTTGGCACCTACGCTTTGTCTTCCGGTTACTACGATGCTTACTACGGCAGTGCCCAGAAGGTTCGCACCCTGATTCAGCGCGACTTTGCGAAGGCATTCGAGGCCGCGGATGTTCTGGTTTCGCCAACCGCGCCAACCACCGCATTCAAGATCGGTGAGAAGAACGACGATCCGTTGGCCATGTATCTAAATGACATCGCCACAATTCCTGCGAACCTTGCAGGCATTCCGGGTATTTCGCTTCCAATCGGTACCGCCGATGAGGACGGACTTCCGGTTGGCATCCAGTTCCTGGCACCTGCCAAGGAGGATGCGCGCCTGTATCACGTTGGTGCGGCACTGGAGTCGATTCTCGAGGCCAAGTGGGGCAGTGGCATTGCCAAGTTTGCCCCAGTAGACACCCTGGCAGCATCGGAGGCTAACTAATGGCTAAAGCAGAACTCATGGACTACGCCAAGGCCCTCGAGCAGTTCGAGGTTGTCATTGGTTTAGAGGTTCACGTTGAGCTAAACACCAAGACCAAGATGTTCTGTGGTTGTGCAAACGAGTTTGGCAGCGAGCCAAACACTAACGTCTGCCCAATCTGCTTGGGTCTGCCAGGTTCCCTGCCGGCAGTGAACAAGCGTGCAGTCGAGAGTGCAATCAGCATTGGTTTGTCGCTGGGCTGCGGCATTGCTCCAACCGGTCGATTCGCCCGCAAAAACTACTTCTATCCAGACCTGGCAAAAAACTTCCAGACTTCGCAGTACGACGAACCAATCGCTTTCGAGGGTTCGATCGACATCGAGGTGCCAAGCGGCAACAGTTACACCGTTGGTATTGAGCGTGCTCACATGGAAGAGGACGCCGGCAAGCTAACTCACGTTGGCGGTGCTACCGGTCGTATCCACGGTGCCGAGTACTCGCTGGTTGACTACAACCGCGCGGGTGTTCCACTGATCGAGATCGTTACCAAGCCGATTCTCGGTGCTGGCGATGAGGCCCCAGAACTGGCTGCTGCATACGTTCGCAACATCCGCGAGATCGTGAAGGCTCTCAATGTCTCGGACGCCCGCATGGAGCGCGGAAACGTGCGCTGTGACGCCAACGTTTCGTTGCGCCTGCACGGGGCTGAGAAGCTGGGTACCCGTACGGAGACCAAGAACGTAAACTCGCTTCGTTCGATTGAACGCGCAGTGCGTTACGAGATCCAACGCCAGGCAGCAATTCTTGCCAAGGGTGGCAGCATCACCCAGGAGACTCGACACTGGCACGAAGACAAGGGCATCACCAGCTCCGGTCGACCAAAGAGTGACGCCGATGACTACCGCTACTTCCCTGAGCCAGATCTAGTTCCGGTTCAGCCATCGCAGGAGCTCATCGAGTCACTCCGCGCGGCACTGCCAGAGAACCCAGCTGACCGCCGCAAGCGTCTACAGGCCGATTGGGCATTCGCCGACCTAGAGTTCCGTGACGTAGTGAACGCTGGACTTCTTGACCAGATTGAGGAAGCCGTTACCGCCGGCGCAACCGCTCAGGCTGCACGCAAGTGGTACACCGGTGAAATCGCTCGTCTAGCAAATGCCGAAGACAAGGACATCTCCGAACTTGCAGTAACCCCAGCGCACGTTGCTGAGCTCCAGGGTCTAGTTGACTCCGGAAAGCTAAACGACCGCTTGGCACGCGAGGTCCTCACCTACGTTCTGGCCGGTGAAGGTTCGCCTAGCCAGATTGTGACCGCTCGCGGCCTCGAGGTTGTCAACGATGACGGTGCGTTGAACGCAGCGATCGATGCCGCACTCGCTAGCCAACCTGATGTTCTAGATGCCATCCGTGAAGGCCGCATGCAGGCTGCCGGAGCCGTAATCGGTGCCGTCATGAAGGCAATGAAGGGCTCGGCAGACGCTGCCCGAGTTCGCGAGTTGCTGATTGAGAAGGCTAACGCCTAAGGCCGCACAAAAGTTGAATGGCTCGGGTTTTCCCGAGCCATTTGCCTTTAACTATTTCCAGTTGATTTGAGGGTCCAAATCACCGGTGAACTTGATCAGGTGCTTTTGCAATACAAACTGCATCCGTTCTTCCAGCTCAGATGACTGGCCGTGAGCGGTCATGGTGAGTTCAGAATAGCCCGAGGTAATGACAGTGCCAAGTGCCCCATCAATCTCAAAACGCCAACCGTTCTCAATCTCGGTTACTTGGATTTTGTGACCTAGATGGCTGGCAAGTTGCTTGGCATAGCGTGATGGGAGCTCGATCGAAACGATGGCTTGGCTCATGCTGCAAGACTACTTGCCGGGTTCCAATAGGTGAAACAAGCATGCTGATGGTTGTTATTCGTGCACAAGTCTCGCACCCTCCAAACGCTTGATGCGTTTTCCGGGCAAAATGCGAATGGAGATGACGTTAGTCATCTCCATTTGTGCATTTTGGGTGAGTAACGGGACTTGAACCCGCGGCCCCCTGGACCACAACCAGGTGCTCTACCAGCTGAGCTATACCCACCATGTGGTTGCACCTAAGCACAACAACCGAACAAGTCTAACAGATAAGCGTGCTTACTCGAAGGGTAGCCTGATCACCGGATTCGGCAGTCTGCCGCGGGGGTGTCAAACGCTAGAGCGCGGCTGCCTTGCCCGCAGCTAGCATTGCCTCTTCACTGCTTGGCCCTGGTTGAGCCACAAAAACAGTCTGGCGATAGTACTGGAGTTCAACGATGCTCTCGCGGATATCCGCAAGTGCGCGATGGTTCCCGCTCTTTTTAGGCATCTGGAAGTAGACCCGTGGGAACCAACGACGACTAAGTTCCTTGATCGACGAGACATCGATGTTGCGGTAGTGCAGGTGCTGATCAAGAGCTGGCATGTAGCGGTTTAGGAACATGCGGTCAGTGCCGATCGTGTTGCCAGCCAGTGGGGCTTCCTTGGCATTTGGGACAAATCGTTTGATGTATTCCAGGACAACTTGTTCGGCCTCTGCCAAATCAAGTCCGTTCTCGAATTCCTCGATAAGTCCGCTGTCGGTGTGCATCTGGCGCACAAAGTCGTTCATGCCAGCTAACGAGTCAGATCGGGGTTTGATAACTAAATCCAGACCCTCATCCACAATGTTTAGTTGGTCATCGGTGATGACAACCGCAACTTCGACTAGACAGTCTTTTTCAACGTCAAGACCGGTCATTTCGCAGTCAATCCAGACCAAATGAGAGTTAATATCAACCACACCTAAAAGCTAAAGGGAACCACCCACAATTTTAGGCGCTTACTGGGCTGCAGCCTTGCTCAACTTACGAGCAGATTTGCGCGCACGCTTACGTTCCTTGCGTCCAGCAGCAATCCAGTAGAGAACCGGAACAATCACCAGGGTCAGGACAGTAGACGAGAACAATCCACCGATAACCACCACGGCTAGCGGCTTGGAGATAAAGCCACCACCACCGGTGACTCCAAGAGCCATAGGCGTAAGAGCGAAAATTGTGGCGAGTGCCGTCATGAGAATCGGGCGAAGGCGTTGGCGCGCACCGTTCATAATGGCCTCGTGTACGTCCATGCCAGACTCGTGGTACTGGTTAATTAGGTCGATAAGCACAATGGCATTAGTCACCACAATGCCCACCAACAGCAGCATGCCAATCAGAGCAGGTACTCCCAGTGCGGTGTTGGTAAGCAACAGTGCCACGATCGCACCTGTGGCCGCGAATGGGATGGAAGTGAGCAGCAGCACCGGCTGAAGCAGGCTGCGGAATGTAGCCACCATCACCAAGTAGACGATGGCGATTGCCGCCAAGAGTGCTTCACCAAGCTGAATGAAACTGTCTTGCTGGTCCTTGCTAACTCCACCGATGGTTGCAGTTGCACCGGCAGGCAGGTTCACCTTGGCCAGACGCTTGGTCACCTCGGCAGTTATGCCACCGAGGTTGTCACCAACCGGCTTCAGCGAGACAGTAGCGGTCGGATTGCCTTGCTCGCCCGTGATGGACGTAGGAACCTTCTGTTCGGTGATGCTGGCAAGAGTGGCCAGGCGCACCGTTCCACTTGCAGTTGCAATGGCAATGTTTCGGATCTGACGAACGGTCTTTGGCGACTTGGTTTGCACAACATAGATTGGAGTGCTCACGCCATCAAGGTTTAGTTTGCCGATGGCGCTCGGGTTCATGGTGTTTGCCACCATCGCACCGATTGCAACCTCACTGAGGCCAAGTTTGGCGGCTGCGGATCGGTTGACCGAAACCTGCAGGGTACGTTGCTCTACGGCCAAGGAGTTGGTGATCTCCGACACATTCTTTGTGCCCTTCATAGCGGCAGCAACGGCCGCTACGCCAGACTTCAATACGGCATCATTGCCCGAAGTCACCTTGATGTCGATGGTGCCGGTAGAACCGAAACTTCCACCCTGCTGAATCTTCACCACACCGAGGCTCGAATCGGCGGCTGCCTTGTCCAGAATCTTCTTCTGAAGTGCCTGTTGATCGATGCCTTCCTTTGTGGTTACCTGCAGCTGAATGCCACCTGCTGCGGCGCCAAATGCAACGCGGCCATCGCCAGCGCTGCCCACGGTGGTCAGCACGGTGTCAACATTCTTTTCGGCCAGCAAAATGCTCTCAAGCTTGGCTGCTGCCGCGTCCTGCTGTTGCAGGCTGCTTCCAGCTTTGAGCTCCTGGTTCAGGACGAAGGCGTTGCTGTCGCTGTTGCCAATGAAGTTGGTCTTCAGCAAACCGCCCATGCCAAAGCTCAACACCAAGATCAACGCGGAGGCAACTAGCGTGACAACTGGATGTGCCTGGGTGACGCGCAGAACCGGTAGGTAGCCGCGCTGCAACCAAGACTTACGCTCGCGCTCTTCCTCGTGCTTTCGCGCCGCATCGGCTAGCTTCTTAGCCTCCTTTGCGTCAGCGTCAGCTGCAACCGAGTTTGACTTTAGGAACCAGTACGCAAGCACTGGAACGATGGTTAGCGACACAAAGAGGGAAGCGGTTAGCGCAACCGCAAAAGTGAGTGCGAACGGGCGGAATAGCTGGCCTACCAGCCCACCAACTAGTGCGATCGGCAGGAACACGGCCACTGTAGTGATTGTTGCCGCGGTGATTGCCGCGGACACTTCGCGAACTGCAGCCAGGACAGCCTGCTTCTTAGGTTCGCCATAGCTGAGGTGGCGGTTGATGTTTTCAATGACGACAATGCTGTCGTCAACCACACGACCAATGGCGATGGTAAGAGCACTCAGAGTGAATAGGTTCAGCGAGTAACCGGAATAGTTCAGTCCGATGAACGTGATCAACACCGAGGTTGGAATGCTGATTGCGGTCACCAGCGTGCTGCGCAACGACATCAGGAAGATCAGGATGATGATGATGGCAAAGCCAAGACCAAGCAGGCCTTCCTGATTCAGATCACGTAGCGACTTCTCTACGTAAGGTGCCTGGTCAAACTCGGTGACGATGGTGACATCACCCAACTTGGCCTTTAGATCTGGAAGTGCGGCGGCTACCGCGTGGCTCAGGCTAACCGAGTTGCCATCTGGAGTCTTGGTGATGGAAATGCTCAGTGCAGCCTTACCGTTTACGCGAGAAATCGAGGTAACTGGTGCATTGTCCAGGCTTACTTTGGCTACGTCACCCAGCTTGACGGTTGTGATTGCGGTGCTAACAGTTGGAGTTAGCGCCGATGCAATCGAGCTAGGTATTGCGGTGGCAGAACTGCCTCCAGCACTTGGGAAACCAGAGGCCTGACCCGAACCCGAGGTTGGGAAGCCTGAACTCGAGCCAGCACCGGTTGAGCCACCAAGCAAGCTAGCCATGCTGGCTGCGCTCGGGGTTGAAACACTGGTCTTTGAGCCAATCAAAGGGAGGGATTTGAGGGCATCTAGGGTTTCAACTGGGTTGCCGGTCTGAATGCTGAGCTGACCCTGATTGTCGGTAATCGAACCGGCAGCCATAACGATTCCATTGGACTGAAGGGCTGTAGTGATCGACTGGGTGGATACTCCAGCGGCCTTCATCTTGGCGGCATTTAGGGTTAGGTTAATGCGCTTGGCGATGATGCCGTCAACGGCTATGTCACGGACTCCGCTGATTGAGCCAAGCACACTCTTGGCGACATCCTGAAGGTTCTTGCTAAGGGCGGTGTTGTCGCCGTTCTTGGCCGAAACGCCAAGAGCAACGATCGGGATGTCATTGAGCGAACCAGATAGCAGCTTGGGTGCAACTCCGCTTGGAAGACCGGTAACGGTAGCAAGTGCGGAGTTGATGCGCTCATTGACCTGAGCTGTAGTGGTGCCGTAGTCGAAGCTGACGCGCACAATAGAAATGTTTGCCTGCGAGGTGGTCGAGGTACTGCTCACGCCGTCGGCGGTACGGAGGGCATTTTCAACCGGTTGGCTGACTTGCGAATCGACAACGCTCGGTGAGGCACCCGGATAAGTGGTGACAACTGCAGCCTGCGGAACTTCGATGGAAGGGAACAGTTCCTGACGAAGCGACGTCAAGGACACCACACCAAAAATGGCGATGATGATGGTGATAAGGGCCACTACAGAGCGATTGGCAAGCGATAGCTTGGCGAGACGAAACACGTATCCTCCAGGTTTTTGCAGAGTTTGAGTCTATCCAGCGAAATTGAACGAATTTCGGCTTAACTGACACTGCTGTTAGCAAACCACCATTGAGGTTAGTTATTCCCCGGAATCCAGGTTTGAGCTTGTTTGCTGGCAGACTTGACCCGTGGCGGAACTCATGCTTGTTATGTTGCTCGGACTAGCCGGGCCGTTGCTGGCTGCGCCACGAAGGTTTGCCATCCCAGTTGCGGTGGGGGAGATTCTCGCAGGTGTGCTATTTGGCGCATCTGGGTTGCACATCATCGACACCAGCTCACAGAATCTGACCCTCTTGTCCCAGATTGGTTTCGCTTTGGTCATGATGGTCACAGCCAGCCACATCAACCTGCGCAAGGTATTCACTGTAAGCCTCATCGCAATTGCGCTTAGGAATGCAGGCTTAGTTGCTATTGCGGCTACGGCAATTGCATATCTTGCGGCGGTCGCAACTGGTCAACAGTTCAACTTTGCAACTCTCGCCGTAATCATGGCCTCATCATCTGCGGCTGTGGTCCTGCCCAGCTTTAGCGGCGTTCCCCAGTCGGTTGCAAACGCCGGCCTCTTTTTCTCCCAAGTGGCAGTCTCTGATCTGCTGGCCATCATCGTGCTGCCGCTGGTTGCCGGTTCAGCAAACACCGGACGTGTCGCCATCGGGGCTGCCGCAATCAGCATCACGGCGGTGGTTATTTACTTCCTGTTGCGGTGGGCGCAAACCAGCGGCGACTGGAAACGAATGCGCAAGTTCTCCGCTCTCCATGGCTTCGGGCTAGAGCTTCGACTGAGCTTCATCCTGTTGCTAGCTCTGATTGTCCTTGCAAAGTCTTTTGCGGTCACAATCATGATTGCCGGTTTTGGCCTAGGCCTGGCCATCGCCGCGAATGGGCTTCCTCATCGTTTGGCAAAACAGTTGTTCGCGGTGTCCGAGGGTTTCTTCTCACCGGTGTTCTTTGTGCTGCTTGGAGCTGGCATCAATGTCTCGGCGGTTTTTGCCTCCAGCAACCTGCTTTTAATGGCCCTCATGCTCGGTTTCGGATCGATTGTCGCTCACCTAGTGCCAATGCTGTTCGGTATGCCACTTAGTTTTGCGGTGGCATCGTCCGCCCAACTCGGCGTGCCGGCGGCAGCGGTCAGCATTGGGCTTGCAACCCATACCCTTGACGCCGGTCAGTCAGCTGCCATCATGCTGGGTGCGATAATTACTTTGGCGGCCACCGCAATCGCGGCAGCCGCCAAAAAGTCTGGTTCAGTTTCGGGCTAAGCCAGCTCGAACTGGCCACCCTCAATCTGTCCCTGACGACGGTACATGTCCAACTTGGCGCGGGTGTCTGCAATGTCCAGGTTGCGCATGGTCAGCTGACCAATGCGGTCGGTAGGTCCGAATGCGGCGTCCTCGGTGCGTTCCATCGACAGCTTCTCTGGGTGATAGCTAAAGCCCTCACCCTCGGTGTTCACGATGGTGTAGTCGTCGCCACGGCGAAGACGCAGGGTCACCGAACCGTTTACTGCCGAGGCAACCCACTTGGTTAGGCTCTCACGAAGCATCAGGGTCTGCGGGTCCAACCAACGGCCTTCATACAAAAGGCGACCCATGCGTCGACCCTCGGCGTGGTAGTTGGCAATGGTGTCTTCGTTGTGGATAGCCGAAACTAGGCGCTCGTAAGCGATGAACAGCAGAGCCATACCTGGTGCTTCGTAAATACCGCGGCTCTTGGCCTCGATGATTCGATTCTCAATCTGGTCGCTCATGCCAAGTCCGTGACGGCCACCGATGCGGTTTGCCTCCTCGAACAGCTCGACGCCAGAAGCGAAGTCCTTGCCGTTGATGGCAACTGGGCGGCCCTGTCGGAAGGTGATCTTCACGTCTTCGCTGTCGATACGCACCGATGGGTCCCAGTGCTTTACGCCCATGATTGGCTCTACGTTTTCGTAGCTGGCGTCCAGGAACTCAAGGGTCTTAGCCTCGTGGGTGGCACCGAGCATGTTGGCGTCGGTCGAGTACGCCTTTTCGGCAGACGCGCGGTACGGAAGCTTGCGCTCCAGCAGCCACTCGCTCATCTCCTGGCGGCCACCAAGCTCGGTGACGAAGTCATTGTCCAGCCAAGGTTTGTAGATGCGCAGGTTTGGGTTAGCCAACAAGCCGTAGCGGTAGAAGCGCTCGATGTCGTTGCCCTTATAGGTGCTTCCGTCACCCCAAATTTCTACGCCGTCTTCGCGCATGGCTCGAACCAGCAGGGTACCGGTGACTACACGGCCCAGGGGAGTGGTGTTGAAGTAAGCCTTGCCACCGGTGCGGAGGTGGAACGCGCCACAGGCGATAGCGGCAAAGGCCTCTTCTACAAGCGAGACGCGGCAGTCAACCAGTCGACCAGCCTCGGCGCCATACTGCAGCGCGCGGCCAGGAATCGAGTCGATGTCGGTTTCGTCAGGCTGACCAAGGTCTGCGGTGTACGCAAACGGAATGGCGCCCTTCTCACGCATCCAGGCAACCGCAACCGAGGTGTCAAGACCACCGGAAAACGCGATGCCGACCTTTTCGCCGACTGGGAGGGAAGCTAATACTTTAGACACCCTCCAAGGTTACCAACTAGATGAACAGTGTGGTCTTCGACTCCGCGGCCTCACCGAGGAAGGTTGCCACTCCGCCAAAGTTGATTCCATCCAGCAGATCTGACTCTGCGATGCCGAGCAGATCCATGGTCATGGTGCAACCAACGATGTAAGCGCCGCCATCCTGAGCTGATTTCATTAGCTCTGGTAACGATGCAACGCCGTTGGCTTTCATGACGCCCTTTATCATCGCCGTGCCGGCACCAAGCATGTTCATCTGCGAGAGAGTGGTGTGGTTGGCATCCTTCGGCATCATCACGGTGAACATCTTGTGCAGCAGTGACTTCTTGCGGGCAGGTGGATTGTTATTGCGCAGAGCATTGAGGCCCCAGAAGGTGAAGAACATCGAAACCTCTTTGCCAAGAGCAAGCGCACCGTTAGCGATGATGAATGCCGCAATCAATTTGTCTAAATCACCGGAGAAGACAACAAACGAGACCTTCTGTGGCCCTGCCGGGTCAAGTGCCACCGAGGTTTGCGTCGCCAATGCGCCTGCTCCACCCTTCCGGATGACGGCCTGGTATCCGGCTCCGCTAGGTTCGAGTGAAACAACGGTATGTCCATTGTTTTTAGCCCAAGCTGGGGCATCCAGCGCAAAGCCAGGGTCAGACACCTTGACGCGCAATTCGTCGCCTAGACCCAAGTCCTTCATCTTCGCCGACATTTTCATGATCGGGCCTGGGCAAGCCAGGCCGGTGCAATCTAGATCGGTGATGCTTCCGCTGGCAGCAGACGCAGGTGCAAATACAGACTCGCGTTCAGCGTAGTTTTCGATTGGAGTAATTGGCCCAGCCTGAGCAGGTTCTAGTTCGTGGAAGAACTTAAGAGTTGTGGAACCACCGCTGAGGGTGGCTACGTCAGTGAAACCGCGCTGCACCAAGGCTCGGTCGGCCAGGTAACTGCGGAAACCAACCGCACAGTAAAGGCGGATTGGTGTGTTTTTATCCCAGTGCGCGCTCGCTTGACGAATCGTGGCAAGCGGCACATTCTCAGCGCCGGGCACATGCCAGATTCCAAACTCCTCCGGCGTACGTACATCGATTAGCCGCACACCCTCGACGTTGGCTGGATAGTCCTCGGCCTTCCAAAGTTTGAGGTCGCCTCTCATTACGTTGGATGCTACGAATCCAGCCATGTTCACGGGATCCTTGGCACTACCAAACGGGGGAGCGTAGGCAAGCTCCAGACTCTCCAGATCAAAGACCTTCATGGCCTGTCGAACAGCAACTGCGAGTACATCCAGGCGCTTGTCTACGCCATCAAAGCCAGCAGCCTGTGCTCCTAAAATCGTGCCGTCGGTAGGGTCAAAAATCACCTTCAGGTGCATCATCGCCGTACCTGGGTAATAGCCGGCGTGCCCCGAAGGGTGTACGTGCACCGATTCAAACTTGCGACCAGCGTTGCGTAACTGACGTTCGGTGGCTCCGGTTCCACCTGCAACCATGTCGAAAACCTTGACAATACTTGTGCCTTGAGTGCTCTTGTATTCGGTGTTGCGACCACAAATATTCTCAGCCGCTACTCGACCTTGTCGGTTCGCTGGGCCAGCCAAGGGCGCCAATTCCAGGGAACCTAGAACAGTATTTGGAGTTTCGACGCCGTCACCGGCAGCCCAGATATTTGAGTCACTGGTTTGCATGTGTGTGTCAACCTTGATGCCACCGTGCGGACCAAGTTCCAACCCGGCTGCTTTTGCCAGTGCACTTGCAGGGCGGACACCGGCGGCCATGATCACGAAGTCGGCTGCCAAGGTTTTGTGGTTGTCCAACTCAACGGTGAGCATGCCATCCTTGGACTCCCGGAAAGCAGCGGCGCTAGTACCAAGGAAAAGCTCAACGCCGTGTGCCCGGAGATGTTGTTCCACAGGAACGGACATCTCTTTGTCCAGTGGTGGCAGAATCTGTGGTGCCCGTTCAACTACGGTAACAATCGCGCCTCGGTGCTTTAGATTTTCAGCCATTTCCAGGCCGATATATCCGGCTCCAACCACAACTAGATGAGGCTTTTTTCCGCTGTTGATCAGCGCGTCCAATTTGCCCTTGATTGCATCCATGTCGCCAATTCGGCGAAGAACATGGATGTTTGGGGAATCGATGCCCGGAACAGGCGGCAACATGGCATCGGCACCCATGCAGAGTGCAAGTTTGTCGTAGCTTTCCTCGTGTTCTTCGCCCGTGTCAACATTGCGAACGAGCACTTTTTTAGCTGTGCGGTCAATGGCCAGCACCTCGGTGGCAATGCGGACGTCTAATTCAAGCGATTCCCGCAGACTTTCAGGAGTCTGCAGCAGCAAGCGGTCACGATCGGTGATTACTTCACCAATGTGATACGGCAGACCGCAGTTAGCAAACGATATGTGGTGGCTCTTTTCCAGCACAACGATTTCGGCAAATTCATCAAGCCTGCGTGCACGGGCGGCAGTTGAGGCGCCAGCAGCGACGCCACCGATTACGACGAGTTTCATCGGGTACTTTCTAGTTTTGTAATAGGAAGAACGGAGTTTTAGGTCTGCTCGGGGGCTAGCTGAGCAGGTTCTTCATCTGGTTGTAGATGATGTCAGCCACTTTGACGGGCATGAGGCGCGCCATCTTGTCCAACATTGCGGCGTCGCCACCAACGAAGGCGCGAGGAGCCTCATTTTCAATGGCGGTAATCATGATCTTGCCTGCGGTCTCAACCGGTGTGGTCTTTGGCTGCTTCATTTCAGCACCCGCCGGCATCTCCATCTTGAGGCCAGAGTTCCCAGCAATATTGGTATTGATGGCTCCCGGGTAGATGAGCGTCACCTTCACCGGGGTTCCGTAGAGTTCGGTGCGCAGACCCTCGGTGAAGAGCTTCACCGCAGCCTTAGAGGCGCCGTAAATGGTTTGCCCCGGTACAGGCGCGTATGCGCCCATCGAGGAGACATTCGCAATCTGGGCGGCAGGGCGTTTCAACAGGTGAGGCAGGAATGCCTTCACCATGTTTACTGGGCCGTTGAAGTTCACAGCCATGACGCGGTCGATGTCCTTGAACTCCAGTTGGTTCACGCGAACGAATGGCTGGATGATTCCAGCATTGTTTACAAGGATGTCGATGGTGCCAAACTTGGCGATTACTTCATCGGGCAAAGCCATTACGCGCTCGCGGTCAGCGATGTTGGCACTGGCGTAGGCAAATTTCTCAGAGCCCGTAATCTTGGCGGTTTCTGCCAAGGCCTCCTCATTTAGGTCAACACCAAACACCGACGCACCACGCGCCAATGCTTCGATGGTCATTTGGCGTCCCATGCCATTGCCTGCACCACTAATGACTACCACTTTGCCGCTGAGTTTCACTCTTACTCCAGTTCCCGGGATCCCCATGGTCCCTTTAACTTCAATCTACGCCCGCAAAGCCTGACGCAAGTTGTCCTTGAGGTGAAACTTGGTTAGGCCTACTTAACTTGAGTTTGGCCGGAAAAGTAGAGTGCGGGCACCCAATCGGGCACCCGCACTTTATCAATTCAGCGCTAGTGGGTTGCTAGGTTAGTAGTCACCAGTCGTGGGGTGATGGTCCACAGGTTTGGGTTGCTTGGGTTTACGTCAAGCTGGACCCAGTGGTTGAAGCCCGAACCGAAAGTCTGAACGCGGGTGAAGTACTCAACGAGGCTTCCCTTGTCCTTCTGGACTAGCTTTCCGGCGGTTTCGTTCATTGGCATGTCTACCTGGTACCAGTGCTCGTCACCGTTCTGAAGCAGAACTGGCTTCTTGAAAGACAGGGTGCCGGTCAGGATTGCCTGCTTTACGTTGTCGTAAGCAGCGGTGTACTCGTTGTTCGGGGCAGCGAGTCCGGCAAGGTAACCCTCCCAGTCCAAGTTCGCCTGCTCCACGATGACAACACCGTTCGACGCCTTGTCCTTGGCAACCTGGAAACCACGCTGGATCCAAGCTACGTTGGCTGCATCACGAGCTGTGTACTCAGCGGCATCGCCATCCTTGGCAGTGTCGTTGTAGGTCTTGTACTTGTCCGAAGTCACGGCAGCGTTATCAGCTGAACCCGGGATGTGAGGCAGGATGAAGGTGATCTTCTTGTAGGTGAACATCTGCATCTCTGGGTAGTTTGGGTCGTGGTCGATTGCCACACCGGCAAGCTGGCCCTTACCTAGGGATACATAACCCGAAGCGTCCTTGAAAAACATGCTGCGAACCTTGGTTAGGCGCTCGTTAGGGTCGTATGCTCCCTTTACTGCTCGGTCGCAGTCAACCCACTCGTTGTCACCAACAGAGTAGAAAACTGGCTTGTTGAACTTGTCGAAGAAGTCGGTCTTGATTCGGGTGTAGTTGTCATCGGTGCACTTGTCACCCTTGCCGCTCATTGTGTCACCATCGAACAGGCTGAAATCGATGTTGGCGCCATTCAAAGCGTTAATCACATTTGGCGTCTGGGCAACACCGAGTGCGTCGTAAGGCATGTCACCGATGAGCGCGATGCTGAATGCATTCGGGTCTACAACTGGCTTGGCGGTTACGGTGACGGTTGGCTTTGGCGAAGGCTTAGTGGTCTTTGCGTCGGCAACGCCGGTGCTGAAGAGGGCAAGTCCGGTTACCGCAATTGCGGCAATCGCGGCTGGGAGGATTCTGGAAAATGGCTTAATAGTCATGAACCTAGAAAATGCTGACAAAATGACGCAACGGTGAACGCATTTTCGTAGCCAGGTGAATGGTGACTTACAGCTTCATAGCATTCTCGGGTTATCCCCAACGGGTTAGAGGGATGAGTGCGAACTGAATCGTATTGTTTTGGTCGTGAAGCTCTCGCATCGTCACAAAAAAGCCTTGAATAATCAGATTGGTAGACTTGACCTCGCCTTGTCAGGCAAGCGCTGCCTCCGTAGCTCAGTGGATAGAGCAGGAGCCTTCTAATCTCTTGGTCGCAGGTTCGATTCCTGCCGGGGGCGCTCGTAATCCGTTAGAGCGGCTGCTGCTGAGTGATGCAGTGAATGCCGCCGCCGCGAGCAAACAGCGGTCTGGCATCCACAGCCACTACTGTCCGCCCAGGATAAACCTTTTCGAGTATTGAGCGGGCTGCGGCGTCATTCTCATCACCGAATGAGCACATGATCACTCCACCATTGACTATATAGTGGTTGATATACGAGTAGTCGACCCAACCCTCATCATCGCTCAAAACCTTTGGCGCCGGCACCGCAATCAACCGGGAGGTACCGGCAGCTTCTAAAGTTGCCTTAACCTCGGCTGAAACCAAGTAATCCGGGTGAGCCGGATCTTGCTGATCGTGAAACAAAATCGTCTCGGCGTCAGCAAAACAGGCAACGATGTCAATGTGACCGCGGGTGCCGAAATCGTCGTAGTCGCGCGTAAGTCCGCGCTTGATCCAGATGGCGTTATCGGTTCCAAGTAGCCTATGAATCTCGGCTTCGACCTCTGCCTTTGAGGCTTTAGGGTTCCTGCCTTCACCAAGTTGAACGGTTTCGGTTAGCAACACCGTTCCTTTGCCATTAACGTGGATCCCTCCACCTTCGTTCACCAACCAACTGTCCACAATCGGCGTCTGGCTTTGACTACTTATAAAAGTCGCTACCTTGGAATCCTTGCCCCAAGCGGCCCAAGGTTGGGCGCCCCAGCCATTGAACACCCAGTTGACTCCCGCAAGGTTGCCATGATCGTCGCGAACAAATGTTGGCCCAATATCCCGCATCCAGGCATCATCGAGTTCGGCGGGAATAAGCTCCACAAGGTCATTCAGGTATTGGCGTGCCACTTGCATATCCGCCGGCTCGCAGAGCATTCGAACGGGTTCGAAATCGATGATCGCGTTAGCAACTGCAGCCCAGGTGCGACGCGCTTCGTCCTTAGCCTCATCCGAGTTACCGAGCGTGTAGCCCGATGATGGCCAAGCCATCCAAGTGCACTTGTGGGTGTCCCACTCGGGGGGCATTCGGTACGTAGTCATGAGGCCTTCTATTGGGCAACGCCTGCAATGCCACCATCAACACCATCGCCATCATCTTGACGAGGGTTGGCGACAGGGTCGGTTAGGCGTCCGTAGGTGTCGGGACGGCGGGTGGCCAGAAACGGGAAGAGGTCGAGCCAGTCTCGGCGCTGATCGAGGTCCAAGTCGGCTACTAGAACCTCGTCACCCTCGCGGCCTGCGCTGGCCAAAACCCGACCAAATGGGTCGCAGATAAAACTACTGCCATAGAAATTGATGTTGCCTTCGTTTCCCCACCGATTTGGAACCACCATGAAGGTTCCATTTGCGATTGCATTACCGATAATCACCTGACGCCAGAGCGGTTCGGTGTCGAAATCGGGGTGGTCGGGTTCGCTTCCAATCGCCGTCGGGTAAGCAAGAACCTCAGCGCCGCGCAGGCTGTAATTGCGTGCTACCTCTGGAAACCACTCGTCCCAACAGGTTGGCAGACCAAATGCTGCAGTGGTCCCACCCATCAACAGTGAGTTCACGGGATAAGGGTCACCTTTGGACTTACCTGGGGCGAAGTACTGATCTTCGTAGTAACCCGCGGTTACCGGAATGTGCAGCTTTCGAGTTTTGGCAACAATTTCCCCGGTAGGCGCCACGATCATGGCTGTGTTGTAACCGCGTCCATCGTCAAGTTCCACTCGTTCAAAAAGCGAAACGTGCACGTAGACCTTATGTTCGCTAGCAGCTCTCGCTGCAAAACGATATGTAGGCCCCTTGTGTAGGTCCTCTGCCGTCTCTAGTGGGTCGCCGCTGGGTTTCATGTCGGCGGGATAGCGGCTCAGGGTGAGTTCCTGAAGGAACACAATTTTGGCGCCGGCATGTGCCGCCAGACCTATTCCTTCATTTAGCTTGGCGGTGTGCTCAGTTTCGTCCTCATGCCATTTTGTTTGCACCAGGCCAACTCGCAGCGGATCCCGGGTTGCCGGCTTCACGCGACTCAAAGATTTTGGTGCGGGAGCAAAAGTTACCTTCATGGTTTTTCCGGTTTCTATTTCATAGTGTCCAGTATTTGAACCAGGAGTTCAAAACTAGTCTCGGGATTAACAATCGCAAATCGGGTATTTGGTTTTCCAGCGTGGGAACTTGGCACCACAAAAGCCAGCTGACTTTCCAGGAGGCCATTGCTCCAGCGCTCGTAGTCTGCCAATTGCCAACCAATTCGTTCGAATACGACCACGGATAACATTGGTTCGCGCACCAATTTCAGATTAGGTCTGGTGCGGATTTCATCGGCTATTTTGGCCGCGAGTAAGACATTCGCCTCAATGGCCTTGGCATAGGCAGCGGTGCCATGGGTTGCCAGCGAAAACCACAGCGGCAATCCACGTACTCGGCGAGTCAAGTTATAGGCGTAGTCGCTCGGGTTCCACTCATCGCGTTCGGTGAGCGTGTCAAGGTATTCGCCATGTTGAGTGTGGGCCGCCCGAGCTAATTCGGGGTCCCGGTAAACCAAGGCGCAGGCGTCATAGGGTGCGTATAGCCACTTGTGGGGATCCACGATGAAACTGTCAGCTCGTTCAGATCCGGCATAGAGTGGGCGGGTTTTTGGAGCCAAAATGCCTGCCAGCCCATATGCACCGTCTATGTGAAACCACAGTCCGTTTTTCTTGGTTACCTGACCCACCGAGTCCAAATCATCGACAATGCCGAAGTTGGTGGTTCCAGCCGTAGCGACTACCGCGAATACCCCGTCACCGGCCGCCCGAATCGCCGCTGCCACTGCGTTGCCACTTAACCTGCCGTCCGAATCTGCAGCGGCCAGCACCAGCTCCACGTCCATAACGGCGGCGGCAGCCTTCAGTGACGAATGCGCCTCACTCGAAGCGATGAATTTCCATCGATCCGGCTGGGCATTTCCAGCCTCGCTGCGTAAGCGTCGAGCGGTATGGCGCGCTGCTACAAGCGCCGATAGGTTTCCCAGCGTACCTCCCTGCACGAACACACCGCCGGCTCGCTCGGGTAGCCCAACTTCGGCGGCGAGCCAGCTGAGAACCTGATTTTCGGCGTAGACGGCACCGGCTCCCTCCAGCCACGAACCGCCATAAATCGAACTTGCCGAAACCACAAGATCGAAAAGCGTAGACGCCTCGGTGGGGGCAGTTGGAATAAAGGACAGATAGCCAGGATGATCGCTGGAGAGCGTGGCCGGTGCCAAAACATCGGCAAATAGACCGAGCGCACGCATGCCGCCAAGGCCACCGGGGGTAATTGTGTTCCCGGCGTTCTCCTGCAGCCACTCGAGACTTCGGGGGCTGTCCAGCGGTGGCACCTCGTAACCCATTCGGGTACGAGCATAGGTCAGGATGTGTTCGCGGAGGGCAGCGGTTTCGACCGTTGGTTTATGCATCTTTGCAGAACCTTCTGCGCGCGTCTGGTTGTGAAACGAGGACCCGGCTACTCGGCAAGGTTTAGTCTATGACTGCCTTTGGCTGGTCGCTGATCAACTCGGCGTCAAGCGGCAACGATTCAGGCAATTTGAGCAATTCCGATAGTTCGTCCTGGCCAAGAATCAGCTTTACCGCGCCGATTGCATCTGCCACGGATTGAACCTTAGTTATGCCTGGCAACGGAATGATGTTGGGGGATAGGCTTCGCAACCATGCCTGTGCAACTGCAAAGGTTGAGACGCCCAATTTCTTCGCTACACCCGCAAAGAGTTCGTAGGCGGGAGTTCCGGCGTCAGATGGGCGAACGCCCTTCATCGGTGACCATGGCAGAAAGGCCAGTCCGTGGCTCTCACAAACTTCAATTACGTCAAGTTGTTGACGGTAAATCGGATTCAATTGGTTCTGCACCGAGACTAAACCACCATCGCCAGGCCCACCCAGTACATCTAGCGCCTGGAGCAGCTGATCGGCCGAGTAATTGCTGACGCCAAAGTGTCTGATCGGTGCATTCTTCTGAAGCTTTGCAAGGTTTGCGAGTTGTTCCGCGAGGGTCAGGTGATAGTCAAGGCGATGATGTTGCCACAGTGGAATTTCGACAACTCCAAGGTTTTGGAGCGAAGCTTCTACTCGTGTGCTCAGGTATTCGTAGTTGGCGTTTCGCCCCCATATTTCGCCGGGTCCGCGTGAAATGCCACCCTTTGTCGCCAGAATGAGCTGAGCCTTTTCTTCAGGAGTGCCTTGCCAAGCGGCTACTGCTTCGCGGAGCAGGACCTCATTGTGACCCATCGAATCCCAACTCGGAGCATAGATGTCCGAGGTATCGAAAAGGCGCACTCCAGCTTCCATCGCGCCAACAAGCACCTGAATGAACTCGGCTCTTGCGTTGGCGTCATCGAGAACCGGCGAACCCACCCATGAGGCGTTCATGAAGCCGAAGCCCAGCGGAATTCCGAAGTTTAGTAATGGATTCATAGTTTGATGCTCTCTGTAGTACTCAGCTAAATATGGAAGCGGCTAAAACTGGTTTTCGCCAAGGTCGATGGCGAGCAGTTCCGCTATGCAATCGGTAGCAAGTTTGTGGTCGGTGCGCTGGGGGAGGCCTGAGACGGTCACTGTTCCAACTACGCCGGCCCCGGCAACTCGAATCGGAAAACTACCGCCGTGAGGTGTGTGGTCACGCGGGTCCAACGCCATTGCTGAAACTAGGTCTTCTCCGGTTTTTTCCCACAGGCCGATCAGGTAGCTGGACCTTTGAATCTTGTTAACTAGGTTTCGCTTGCGCCGTGCCCAGTCGGCATTTGCAGGTGCGGTTCCAGGCATCGAGCAGAAAAACAACACATCGTCTCCGCGGCGAATGTCAACAACAATCGGGCCGTATTCGTCGGCTCGCTCGCGAATCAAAAGCCCGAGTTGCAGTGCAACATCCTCATCAAAATGATTGAAGATTAGGGCTTCTTCCTGTGCCTTAACCTTCGCAATGTCTAGCTCTATCGTCGCGTTCATGGCTTAACACTAGGCAAGTTTGGTGATCAAACTAGTGCACTGTGACAATTTGGTCGATGTGCTGGCTTGGAGTGATTCCGTGCGAGATTACGACCACGATTCGATTAAGTTTTGTCCTCGCGATTTGAAACACTAATTGCCAGAGTGAGTCTGCCGATGCCTGATCCAGGTTCTCGGTGGGTTCGTCCAAGATCAGCACCTGGAAATTGGCAAGCAGCGCTCGGGCTAAAGCGAAACGCTGAGCCTCGCCACCGCTGATAGCTACTCCTCGGTCTCCAAGCTGGGTGTCCAATCCATCTCGACTCCGAAGCATTTGGTCTAGACCAACCTGTTCCAGCACCTGCCATAGCGTTTCATCGGTGGCAGTCGGGTCGCCAATGCGGAGGTTGGTGCGCGCATCCGCGTCAAAAATCGTCGGCCTCTGCTCCAGGTATCCGATTCGGGCTCGGATGTCGGATTCTCGATAGGCGCTGAGATCGCGTCCATTTAGCAGCACTCCACCCTCTGCTGGCTTCAAGAACCCTGCTATCGCAAATGCCACCGAGGTCTTGCCGGCACCGCTTGGTCCCTGCAGCCAGGTAATTTGACCAGGCTTTAGCGCGAAAGTTATTCGGTGTACCGCAACGGATGATGAATAGGGATAACGAATGGTGGCATCGCGGAATTCGATCGAATCGACACTCTGCAATTCCAGGTCTCCTAGGTTTGGTAAAACCTCTGCTGGTATTGGCAAATCCAATGCCGAGGTAATGCGTTCAGCGCTCGCCCTATAGCGCTGCCACCCAATAATGGCTGGTTGGGTCGCCACCAGGAATTCGAAAACGGCCATGGGAACAAGAGCCAATACCGCCAACCATCGATGGTCGAGCTGGCCGTTTGCAACGCCGGTTGCACCTGCGAATGAGGTCAATACAACTGCCACAGTGCCGAGTAACGCGAAAATGCTGGCGCCTACACCCGCTGAAAGCGCATTACGGTTAGCGGCGGCTATGGCCTTAGTCTCGTGTTCAGCCAACATTTTTAGGCGGGCATGGTCCCAACCGTAAGCCTGATACATTTCGAGATTCTCCAGGTATTCGGCTGTTGCTACATTCAAGTCGGCGCGCGTTTCAATAAGCACTTTTGAGGCTGCGCTGCCAGATAACTTCGAGAAGAGTACGGCAGTCGCTGATGCCAATAGCGCGACTAAGCCCAACCATAGGAAGGCCCAATTAGCGGGCGAAATCAACGCCAAGCCAATCACGCTCAGTGCTGTCACTCCGAGTCCCTGAATGAGAGGGGCAATCACCCGCAGGCTCAAGTTTTGCAGTTCGTCGGTGTCCTGCACCATTTTGGTTGCATAGTCCGATGAGCTGATTTTGCCAAGACCTGCAGGAGCCAGTGGCGCCACTTTGCTAAAGAGTCTCGGCCTGACGCGGCTCAACATTTCAAATGCCGAGTCATGCAGAACCAAGCGTTGGGTGTACCGGAAAAACGCCCTACCCAACGCAAAACCACGAACGCCTACGATGGCCTCATTGAGGTACATGATCGGCGGCTGCTCTGCAGCGGCGCTAATGAGCCAGGCCGAGGTTGCTAAAAGCGCAATTGCTGCTACAGCCTCGAGCCCGGCGAGAGTCAACCCCAGTGCAAATTTGCGGGTGTCCGGCAGTCCGAGTCGAAAAACGCGGCTAAACATCGGTAACCGCCAACTGGTTGTCGACTGGCCCTACGTGCTGGTGCGAAATCACCACGACGCGCTTACCCTGGCTCGCGAGTGAACGAATGGCAGAGGCAATTTTCTCGGCGCGAACAGCATCCAATGCTGCAATTGGTTCATCTAGCAGTAGCCACTCGCAATCCTTGCCAAGCGCTCGATAGAAAGCACGTGCCAACGCAACGCGTTGCGCTTGACCACCGCTGAGCATCGTGGTTGCATCACCCACTGGCGAGTCTGCAGAAACGTCGTCTAGTGCCGCCAACGCGAGGCTTTTTTCCAGTAGAGGAGCATCAATATTCTGCCCAGGCCCAGCGACATTTTCGCTTATGGTTCCGGGGAACAAGCTAGCCTGCTGTGGAAGCCATGCCACTGTCTCGGCCGGTAGCGCACTGCGAAGTCTGGCCATTGCTTTGGTTTTACCGGCACCGCTCACGCCTGTAATCCGCGTGATCTTGCCTTTGTCAAAACGTTCAAGTGACTCACTGGTCAGCGTACTCTCTGCCGCTGTTGGAGGAAGCGCCTCGGCTGCATCAAGAACGTCGAGGATTTTTCCAGAGGCCACTACGCCCTCATTGGAGGCATGAAAGTTGGCACCCACTAGGCGTATAGGTAGGTATGCCTCCGGAGCCAAAAGCAACACAAATAGTCCCGTGCTCAGCTCTAGAGAGCCGTCAATCAGCCGTAGACCAATCGATACCGCGATTAGTGCCACCGAGAGTGATGCCGCAACCTCAAGTGCAAAACCGCTCAGGAAGGATACTCGCAAAACCCGCATGGTGCGTCGACGGTAGTTCTCAGAGCTTGCAGCAATGAAGTCGGGTTGCTGTGGCAACCTGCCAAACACTCTAAGCGTCGTGAGCCCGCGCAAGACTTCATAGAAATGCCGAGCCAGTCGGTTCATGGCGTTCAACTGCTCTTGCTGAACCTTGTTGGTTGCCCAACCGATGAAAATCATGAACAGCGGTATCAGTGGGAGCGTGCAGAGAATCGCTATGCCAGACCAGACGTCGGTGGCGAAGATCAGGGCGGTAAGGACGGGCGTAACGATTATCGAATAAACCAGCTGTGGCAAGAACTTGCCAAAGTAGGCATCCAGTGCATCCAGCTGTGATGTTGCAAGTAGGGCGACCTCGGCGCTGTTTCGTTTAGCCAGCCAAGCTGGTCCTAGTCGTCCGATTGCACCGAGAAGGCTCGTCCTTAGCTGCCTTTTGGCAACTGCTGCAGCCCTTGAGCTCAACCAGTCCTGCAACCATAGGAGGCTGGCCCGGCACGTGCCAAAGACGAGGACAAAAATCAGCAGCGTGTTGGTACCCTCCGGTAAACCGGTTGAACTCACCAACGGCGAATCAGCAGTTTCGGTGGCGCCTGCCGAGCCGAAGACTTTTGCGATGAACCGGCTCAGTTCCCAGGTGTACCCTACGACGGCAGCCAAAGCCAAGACCGCCAGGACCACCACGCAGGCGATAAACCAACGTGAGGCCCTGGCGGTCTTTAGTAGGCGTGGGTCAAGCGGCTTGATGATCCACTCACCCCAGTCTTTCTAGTGCGATCCAGCCGGAATGTTTTTGCGGCTAACACGCTTGCGGAACACCCAGTAGGTCCAGGCCTGGTAGGCAAGTACCAGCGGCATCATGATGCCGGCTACCCAGGTCATTACAGTCAGAGTGTACTGGCTGCTTGATGCGTTCTGGATGGTAAGACCGTAGGCCGCATTTGTGGTGGACGGCAATACATTCGGGTAAAGAGCTGCGAATAGCGCACCTACCGCACCGATGATGGTGACCACCATGAGGGCAAAGGCAACACCGTCTTTCTTTGCGAAGTTGGCGGCCTGTGCAGCAATCAATGCCAGTGCCGCAACCACTGTTAGAACTGCGCCAATCAGGCTGAGGTGTGCAAAGAGCGTCCAGAGTAGGAAGCTGGCTGCGATCACAGTCGCAACGTAACCCACCTTCTTAGCCAACGTACGGGCACGATCACGGATTTCGCCTTCGGTTTTCAACACGATGAAGAAGAGCCCATGCAGGAAGAAGACGCTGAGGGTGGTTAGTCCACCCAGCAGACCATACGGATTCAGCAGGGTGAAAAGGTTACCGGTGTAAACGTGGTGGGCGTTGAGCGGCACGCCATTGACGATGTTCGCAAACGCCACGCCCCATAGCAGGGATGGAAGGGCGCTTCCAACCACAATCATCCAGTCGAAGGTGTTGCGCCACTTAGCGGTGTCACCCTTGCCGCGGTACTCGAAAGCAACGCCGCGCGCAATTAATGCCGCAAGTAGCAGAAGCAGTGCCAAATAGAAACCGCTGAAAAGCGACGCGTACCACTCTGGGAAGGATGCGAACAGGGATGCGCCGGCCACGATAACCCAGGTCTCGTTCAAATCCCAGACTGGGCCGATGGTGTTGATCAGGACGCGGCGATCGGTGTCGTCTTTGCCGAGGAATGGCAGGGCCATTCCAACACCAAAGTCGAAGCCGTCGAGGACGAAGTAACCAATGAAAAGGAATCCTACGATTAGGAACCAGAGTTCGTTGAGAGCCATTTGAAGTATTCTCCTTTGATTCCTAGTAGGCCACGGTCAGTTGGTCGTCATTGTCGCGCTGATCTTCTAGCAGCACGTCTGGGCCAGCGGCGATTGCCTTGGTCAGAATCTTGAATTCGACAACGGCCAAGATGCCGTAGATGAGAGTGAAGACGACGATGCTGATAAGCACGTCCAGCCCAGTGATGCCGGGGGAGACGCCATCGGCAGTCTTCATCAGACTGAATACGATCCAGGGCTGACGACCCATCTCGGTGAACATCCAACCAATCGAAATGGCAAGCAAGCCAAGTGGGGAAGCCCAGATTGCGGCGTTCCAGGTCCACTTTGGTAGGTTTACTCGGCCCTTTGCGGTGGTTATCAGACCAACAACTGCAACCAGCATCGCCAGCACGCCCAGTCCGATCATCCAGCGGAAAGACCAGTAAGTCAGCCAGATGATTGGCATGTAGTCGCCTGGGCCGTAAAGGTGCTGGTACTGCGCTTGGAGGTCGTTCAGTCCTTCGACGGTGCCGTTCATGGTGTGGGTGCTGAGGAAGCTGAGCAGGTAAGGGATTCGCACCGAGAAAATCTCGCTGTGTCCATCAGGGGTTCCCCAGCTGAATAGCGAAAACGATGCGTCATAACCGGTTGAGGTCTTGTAAAGTGCCTCGGCTGCAGCCATCTTCATTGGCTGAGTCTGAACCATTGCTAAGCCCAAGCCATCACCACTGATGACAGTTCCGATGCCGCCCAGCAGCGAAGCCCAAAGGCCAAACCGTAGACCGGTGTACATGCTGTCCAGGTACTGCTTGCGCTTCAGGTGATAGGCGGCCACAGCAACCACTACTGCACCGGCAAACATGATCGAAGCGGTGATTGTGTGAGGGAACTGGTTTAAGGCAACGATGTTGGTCAGAACGGCACCGATATCTGTGAGTTCTGCGCGATGCTTTTCAACGTTTAGCTGGAAACCAACTGGGTGCTGCATAAAGGCGTTGGCGGCAAGAATGAAATATGCGCTCATCCATACACCCAGAGTGGTGATCCAAATGGTTGCCAGGTGTACCTTCTTGCTGAGACGGCCCCAACCGAAGATCCAAAGGCCAATAAAGGTTGCCTCGAAGAAGAATGCGAGCAAACCTTCCATGGCAAGTGGTGCACCGAATACGTCACCCACAAAGCGAGAGTAGTCGGACCAGTTCATACCGAACTGGAATTCCTGCACAATTCCTGTGACCACACCCATGGCGAAGTTGATTAGGAAAAGCTTGCCGAAAAGTTTGGTCAGTTTGAGCCACTTTTCGCTGCCGGTGCGGGTCCACACTGTCTGCATGATCGCAACCAGCAGGACCATACCGATGGTCAATGGAACGAACAGGAAGTGATAAACGGTGGTGAGACCGAACTGCCAGCGGCTGAGCATTAGCGGGTCAAGGCCCCAAAGGTTTTGTGCTGCGAGCAGTCGCATGGCACCCTCGAACTTTCTGGAGGGTCTCTCCAACCCTCCAACTCCATTTGTAACGAAACGATAACGGGGCAGCCAGTAAGGGGAACCTAAATTTCTTAAGTTTTTTCTTAGGTTTACCTAACGGCGAGAAGATGTGTGCGAATTTTGCAGCCTAATGCGCGTGCTCAAAGATGATGTTGGTTCGGGTGTTTGCCACTGCTGGGTTGGCGGAAAGATTCTCTAGAACAAATTCGCGTACATGATCGCTGTCAGTAGTTGCCAGATGGAGGATGAAATCTTCGCTACCACCCAGGAAGAAAACCTGCTGAACTTCGGGCAGGGCTTTCATCTCGGCCATAAAGGCAGCAAGCTGCTGTCTTGCCGTTGCTCGCAGCGTTACCGAGATAAGCACCTGCAAACCATAACCAGTCGCGGCGCGGTTCACCTTTGCATGGAAGCCGGTAATCACGCCGCGGGCAACCAGATTGCGCACCCTCTGGATGCAGGTGCTCTGGGCTATTCCGACGCGGTTTGCCAGCTCGGAGTTGGTCATCCTGGCGTCCGCCTGCAGTAGATCCAGAAGCTGATGATCGATGTCATCAATTTCCAGCGATTGCGTAATCTTCACGTTTTCCTGCCTTTTGGGTTGCTTTTCGGAGGTTTTCGAAGCAATTGTGCCAAATAGCCGAAAAAAATGCGATAAAACTGCAAGAAATCGGCATATTTGCCAGACTCAGGGCATAGTAACCGTTTAGGAGAAGCAAATGCGCGTGGGTATCCCAACTGAAATCAAGAACAATGAGGGTCGAGTTGCAATCACTCCCGCCGGAGTTCACGAACTGGTTCACCACGGACACGAAGTATTCATTCAAGCTGGTGCCGGTCTCAACTCTGGATTTGCTGATGCCGACTACGAACGCCAAGGCGCGAAGGTGCTATCGACAGCAGCAGAGGTATGGGCTCACGGCGATCTTCTCCTAAAGGTCAAGGAACCACTGGCAGCCGAGTTTCCACTTATGCGTGCAGACCAGGTGCTATTCACCTACCTGCACCTTGCCGCCGACAAAGAGTGCACTGACGCGCTGCTAACTGCCGGGACTACTGGAATTGCCTATGAGACCGTTCAGCTTGCCGACCGCAGCCTTCCGTTGCTTCAGCCAATGAGCGAGGTTGCCGGCCGCCTGAGTGCCCAGATTGGCGCAAATTACCTGACGGCTCCACTCGGTGGCACCGGCGTACTCATGGGCGGCGTTCCTGGAACGACTCCCGCCAAGGTCGTTGTTATCGGTGGCGGAGTTGCCGGCGAGAACGCTGCGGCGATTGCCCTGGGAATGCGCGCCGATGTGACAGTCATCGATGCCTCGATTCAGCGCCTGCGCCAACTCGACACCATCTATGGCGGCGCCATCAAAACCCGAGCCAGCAGCAAACTGGAAATCTCCGAGCAGTTAAAGTCGGCGGACCTAGTAATTGGCTCGGTGCTGATTCCAGGTGCCAAGGCACCAAAGTTGGTCACCGACGCCATGGTGAAGCAAATGAAGCCGGGTTCGGTGCTTGTTGACATTGCAATCGATCAGGGTGGTTGCTTCGAGGGAAGTCACGCCACAACTCATGACAACCCAACCTTCCGCGTTCACAACAGCACCTACTACTGTGTTGCCAACATGCCAGGTGCGGTACCGGCAACCTCAACTCAGGCGCTGACCAATGCAACGCTGCCATACGTAATTTCTCTGGCTAACAAGGGCGTTAGCAAAGCGCTGGGCGACGACGCGGCTTTGGCAAAGGGCCTGAACACGCATGCTGGAAAGGTAATGCACCCTGCGGTTGCCGAAGCCTTCGGCTACGCACTCGGTAGCATCACCGAGGTGACAGCGGCCTAAAACTTCGACGAAATCTCTCTTCGTCGAACCGCCCGTTGATTGGGGCAAAAAACTGGGGCCGACTCAAAAGAGCCGGCCCCAGTTTTCGAATTTTTGACTGCCGATATTTGTTACTCAGCGATCGCCTGCGTATTTATTACTCAGCAACCGCTTCGGTTTCGGCCTCCGCCTGAGCGGCGATTTCAGCACGAACGGCGTCCATGTCGAGGCCCTCAATGGCGGCCAAAAGTTCTTCAAAACCAGCGGCATTCATTGCGCCTGGGCGGTTGTACAGCAGGATGCCGTCGCGGAAGGCCATCAGGGTTGGAATAGAGGTGATGTTTGCCTGTGCTGAAAGCTCGCGTTCGGCCTCGGTGTCTACCTTTCCAAAGGTGATTTGCGGATGACGCTTGCTCGCCTCTTCGAATACAGGTGCAAACATGCGGCAAGGGCCACACCATTCGGCCCAGAAATCGACGATGGTGATACCGGGGGCGCTGATGGCTGGCACGAAAGACTCTGCGGTCAACGTCACGGTCTTGCCGAGTACTGCCTCGTTCATTTGTTCCTACTTCTTTGGTTCAATCCGTACTGTAGAGGCACGTTGTGCAAGGACAATTCCTGCAATAACTAACACCGCTCCTACGAACTGTATTCCGCTAACTCCTTCACCCAGCCAAAGCGCGCCGAAGGTGAAGGCGAAAACAACCTCGCTGATACTGGCTAGACCTGCCCCGGTGGAGCTGATGTGTTGCAGTGCCAAGTAGTTGAGGAGCATCGGCAGGAAGGATCCTAGTAATCCCAGCCAGAGAAGTGCCACCCATGCGGGTAAATGCAAACCGTGTAGGTTGCCCGTCAGGTCCAAACTCGTTGACAGGTTCGGTTGGTCCGAAATCGAAGGACGCGTAATAAGGTTCCAGACCAGGCCACTGAAAACCATCGTGTAGAACAGAGTCGAGTACGAGTCTCGGTTGCTTTGCACGTGTTCGCTGATGATGAAATAGAACGTGGCGCAACCCATTGCTCCGAACGCGAAGGCGAGTCCAACTGGGTCCAGGGTGCTGTGCCAGATTTGCGAAACAATAAGCACGCCGGCCATCGCGAAGGCAATTCCGAGCCAGATACCCTTGCCGGTTTTCTTGCGAAATAGCAGCCAGTTCACCACCGGAATGACCACGGCGGAAGAGTATTCGATCAGCAGTCCGATACCGACAGGGAGTCGGCTTACCGCGTTGGTGTAGGTCCACTGCAGCATGCTTATTCCAACTACGCCGAAAAGTGCAAGCATCGGTAACTCACACCAACTGACTTGCAGGGACTTTGGATTTACGGACAGCACCAAAATCAGCGCCATCACTGCGGTGAAGGTGGATCGATAGCCCACAATGAAATTTGGTTGAAAGCCAGACTCAACTAGGACCTTGCTTGTGCTGGCGTTTAGCCCAAAGAGCAGGCTGCTGGCGATGATGAAGAACCATCCGCGATTTTCGTTACGGCTACGGTGCACCCTGACAGCCTAGGCTAAAGACATGAAAAATTTTGTGCTCGGCGGCGGCTGTTTTTGGTGTCTCGATAGCACTCTGATGCAGTTTCGCGGGGTGTCGGATGTTGAGGTCGGTTACGCCGGAGGTTCAACTCAGAATCCCGACTATGAGTCGGTGTGCTCGGGCAAGACCGGCCATGCCGAAGTTGCGCGCGTGACCTTCGATGAGTCGGTGCTTCCGGCATCGGTGCTGCTAGACATGTTTTTCACGCTGCACGATCCAACCCAGCTGAACCGCCAAGGCAATGATATCGGTACGCAATACCGCAGCTGCATGTTTTATCAGGACGAAGAGCAGCGCTTGGAGTTTGCAGAGGCACTCGAGCGCGCCCGTGAACACTGGGGTGCCGGTCTAGTCACCGAGCTGCTGCCACTTGAGAAGTTTTGGGTAGGGGAGGACTACCACCAGGACTTCTTCACCAAGAACCCTGGACAGGGGTACTGCAACCTGGTTGTCCTACCTAAAATGGTCAAAACCCGAGCTGCCTTCGAGGAATATCGTCGCTAGGGGCAACCGCATTTTTGAGCTCTCGCTGGGTTAGGCTGACAGCATGATTGACAGAGTTGTCTTGAATGCACTTTTTGAGCGTGAACGTGAGCGCTTCATCGCAGCCCACCCTAAGAGTCAGACGGCCTACCAGCGCGCCGATCACCTGTTTGGTCGAGTCCCAATGACTTGGATGAACAAGAAAGCCGGTGGATTTCCCATCTACCTGGATCGCGCGTACGGCAATCGTGTCTGGGACATCGATGGCAACGAGTACATCGACTTTGCGCTAGGAGACACCGGCGCAATGACTGGCCACTCGGCGCCAGAAGTGGTTTCTGCCATTACCAAACGCGTCGGTGACCTCGGTGGTTTAACAACCATGTTGCCCACCGAGGACGCAGAGTGGGTGGGCGCCAACCTCACCGAGCGCTTTGGCATGGCCAAGTGGTCGTTCTCGCTTACCGCCACCGATGCCAACCGTTGGGCAATTCGCCTCGTTCGCGCCATCACAGGTAAGCCAAAGATCTTGGTGAATAGCTACTGTTACCACGGTTCGGTTGACGAGTCTCTTATCGTGGTTGGCCCAGACGGTGAGGGCATGAATCGCCCTGGCAACGTAGGTGCCCCTGTGGACGTGACACTAACCTCGCGGGTTGCCGAGTTCAATGACCTTATCGGTTTGGAGCGTCAGCTTGCTCACGGCGATGTAGCGGCAGTTCTGATGGAACCAGCGATGACAAATATTGGAATTGTCTTGCCCGAACCCGGTTACCTAGCGGGCGTGCGCGAGCTGACCCGCAAATATGACGCACTGCTGATAATCGATGAAACCCACACCTTCAGCGCAGGCTGGGGTGGAATGACCAAGCGAGACAAACTGGAGCCAGATGTCTTCGTCATTGGTAAGGCAATCGCCGGTGGAATCCCTACCGGTACCTATGGTCTGAGCGCCGAGCTGGCCCAGAAGGTAATGGACAGAACCGACCTGGATTTGGTTGATATGGGTGGCGTTGGCGGCACACTGGCCGGAAACCCGCTCCAAATTGCTGCTATGCGAGCCGCTCTCGAACTGGTTCTTACGCCCGACAATTTCGAGAAGATGATCGACCTTGCCACCGAATTCACCGACGGTGTACAGCAGTTGTTTGACACCTATGATCTGCCCTGGTCGATCAACCAGCTGGGAACACGTGCTGAATACCGCTTTGCTAAGCCTTACCCGAAAAACGGCACCGATTCCCTTGCCAGTTATGACGGAGATTTGGAAGACTTCCTTCACCTCTATCTGCTGAATCGCGGTGTGATGCTTACGCCGTTCCACAACATGGCTCTGATGTGCCCCACCACGTCAGCGGCAGATGTGGCACGTCACAATCAAGTATTTGAAGAAGCGATTCGCGAACTGTTGGCTATCTAGATAGTTGAAAACGAAAGCCCCCGACTCACATCGGGGGCTTTCGTCTTTTGGCTTACTAGCCGTCGCGGGTGAGGCGACGGTAGGTGGAGCGGTGAGGCTTTGCAGCTTCTAGGCCCATGCGTGCAATCTTGTTTTCTTCGTAGGATTCGAAGTTTCCTTCAAACCAGTACCACTGGTCAGGGGTGTCCTCGGTGCCCTCATAAGCCAGGATGTGTGTGGCTACGCGGTCAAGGAACCAACGGTCGTGTGTGATCACAACGGCACAGCCCGGGAAGTCCAAAAGCGCGTTCTCAAGGCTGGATAGGGTCTCAACGTCGAGGTCGTTGGTCGGCTCGTCAAGTAGCAGAAGGTTTCCACCCTGCTTCAGGGTGAGTGCCAGGTTCAGACGGTTGCGCTCACCACCCGAGAGAACACCCGCAGGCTTTTGCTGGTCTGCACCCTTGAATCCGAATGCTGCAACATAGGCGCGCGAAGGCATCTCTACGCCACCGACCTGCATGTAGTCGAGGCCATCTGAGACAACCTCGAAGAGGGTCTTTGTCGGGTCAATGCCTGCACGGCTCTGATCTACGTATGAGATCTTGACGGTCTCACCGATCTTGAGGTCACCGCCGTCGAGCGGTTCAAGGCCGACGATGGTCTTGAACAGGGTGGACTTACCCACACCGTTTGGACCAATGACACCGACGATTCCGTTGCGAGGAAGGCTGAACGAAAGGCCGTTGATCAACGAACGACCATCGAAGCCCTTTTGTAGGTCGGAAGCCTCGATGACGATGTTTCCAAGGCGTGGACCTGCCGGGATCTGAATCTCTTCGAAGTCCAACTTTCTGGTGCGCTCGGCTTCGGCAGCCATTTCTTCATAGCGGGCCAAGCGGGCCTTGCTCTTTACCTGACGTGCCTTAGGGGAGGAGCGAACCCATTCGAGTTCTTCGCCGAGGCGCTTTGCCAACTTGGCGTCCTTCTTGCCCTGCACCTCGAGGCGCTCGGCCTTCTTTTCAAGGTAGGTCGAGTAGTTGCCTTCGTATGGGTAAGCGCGGCCGCGGTCCAATTCCAGGATCCACTCGGCAACGTTGTCCAGGAAGTAACGGTCGTGGGTAACAGCCAAAACTGCGCCTGGGTACTTGGCTAGGTGCTGCTCTAGCCAGAGAACACTTTCGGCATCAAGGTGGTTAGTTGGCTCGTCAAGAAGCAGGAGGTCCGGCTTTTCCAGCAACAGCTTGCAAAGTGCAACGCGGCGTCGCTCACCACCGGAAAGGTTAGTTACTGGAAGGTCGCTTGGTGGGCAACGAAGTGCATCCATTGCCTGTTCGAGCTGGTTGTCTAGGTCCCACGCATCCAGGTGGTCGATTTCTTCCTGGAGCTTGCCCATTTCCTCAAGCAGGGTGTCGAAGTCGGCGTCTGGACTGGCCATCTCCTCAGAGATTTGGTTGAAGCGATCAACCTTAGCCTTGATGTCCTTAACGGCCAGCTGAACGTTTCCCAGGACGGTCAGCGACTCGTCAAGCGGCGGCTCCTGCATAAGCATGCCCACGGTGTAACCAGGGGAGAGGCGTGCCTCACCGTTGCTTGGGGTGTCGAGACCCGCCATGATCTTCAGAACGGAAGACTTACCGGCACCGTTTGGGCCGACCACACCGATCTTCGCTCCAGGAAAGAACGCAAGGGTTACGTCGTCAAGAATGACCTTTTCCGCGTGCGCCTTACGCGCCTTGATCATCTGGTAAATGAATTCGGCCATGCCGAAACTCCTTGCGCTTGGTGGGGCATTGTGTGTCTTGGATGTCAATCATCGGTCTATGTGTTTGGGTGTGAAAAAGCGCCTCTAGAACCTTGATTTACTATCCATGAGTTTAGCCGAACCCGTGGCCCGAGTCTGGCTCGGCTGTGAGGGGATAGTGAGGTTCTAGAGGCGCTCCGCGACGAGCCAGAGGGGGTGGGGCTGGCCGCGTGCCGGCAGACGGCGTGAACACCTATCGGAGTCTGAGGATGGTCTCTTATGCTGCCGCGAAATCTACGCCGGACTCTTCGGTTTCGTCTAGCGAGTCCTCACGAACCAGAACGTTACGAGTGAACACCGAGGTTCCCCAGGTCAGATCGTGGCCGATGTGGGTGGCTTCGATCTCAATGCTGGTGCCTGAGCGGTCACCGTTGTCCCAGTCTCGAACTCGCACCTTGCCAGTAACAACGATTCGGTCACCCTTGTTGATGGATTGACTGATGTTGATTGCTGCCTGGCGGAACGACGAAATTGTGTACCAGTTAGTCTCGCCGTCAATCCACTTGTTCTGGTTGCGGTCAAAACGTCGCTGACTAGCTGCCAAGCGGAAGGAAGTGATTGGTAGGCCGTCCTGGGTTACCAGGTGGCGCGGGGTGGTGGCTACTAAGCCGGCAATGCTGAGAAGTTCCATTTTGAACCTTTCCTAAGCCCCGCAGACCGGATTGGTCTGAGGTGGGTGGTTCAAGATTGCGAGCATCAGGATGCGCGGTTTTGGGGAAGCCGCCAAAAAGGTGATAACAAGTAAAAGTCAGCCTGTGGATTGCCTATTCGCGAAGTTCTGGAACCCTAACCATGCCCTCCTGGGCAACGGTAGCCAGCAACTTTCCATCGCGACTAAAGATTCGACCAAGGGCTAGACCTCGTCCGCCCTGCGCGCTTGGACTTTCTTGAACATAGAGCAACCACTCGTCCACCTTCGGTTGACGGTGGAACCACATTGCGTGGTCCAGGCTGGCGGACTTTAGTCCGGCATGTGTCCAGGCAATTCCGTGGGCTCGGTAAATGCTTTCCAAAATGGTGTAGTCACTCACATAGGCAAGTGCTGCTCGGTGCAGGGCGGGGTCATCAGGCAACGCCCCCAAAGCCTTGAGCCAAACGGCTTGGTGAGGCACCCTTTGATCGGGGTCAACATCGAAGTAGATCGGTGAGCCCACATGTCTCAGGTCAAAGGGACGAGCCTTGGCCCAATACTGAGCAACCGGATGCGGGTTTTCTCCCATAATCTCGGCGGCTGAGGGCAGAGTTTCCGGAGCTGGGACGTCCAGCGGCATCGAGTCTTGGTGCTCGAGCCCTGGGTCGTGAACCTGGAACGAAGCGATCATTGAAAAGATAGGCTGGCCGCTCTGAAATGCCTGTACCCGTCGGGTGCTGAACGAACGTCCATCGCGTAACCGATCCACGGCGAAGGTTATTGGTTGATTTATGTCGCCAGCGCGAAGGAAGTATCCGTGCATGCTGTGCGGGGTGCGGTCGTCGCCGTCGGTGGCATCCATAGTGCGCTGGGCGGCAACTAGTGATTGCGCAAGTACCTGACCACCGAAAACTCTTCCGTGGGGCATCCATTGTGAGGGACCGATGAAGATGTCCTCAGTGGTTCTGGCACCCTGAGCGGCATCCAGATTCAAAGTACGAATCATGTCTTCGAGTGGGTCACTCGGGATAGGAATCTGCATTTAGCACCTCTTCACCGATAGTTTAGACAGCGATGAAAAATACTTTCACCCTTCCAGACCAAGAGACTGTCGTAGATCTTCAGGCTTACCTACAACGCGCTAAGCGCCTCGACCCGGATGGCATGGTTCGTCTCAGGGCTTTCGGCCCGGTGCTGGCCGCCTATGTGGCACCGATATTCGCCGGCAGCCTCATGGATTCGGGCCCAACCGTCTTGGGTCTTCGCACCTGCAAGTTAGCCGCCGAGGGTGAGGTGGACGCGGTAGTCCCGATTGCGGCCGTGCTGGACCGTTTAGCCAGGCTCATTGACCTGAAGAATGAACCACTGCTGGTGAACCTGCCTGCGGCAGAGCGAGCGTCCTGGGCCGGTATTGCTCCTCCTCGTGCCGGCTGGGAGGCGAGCGGAACCATTAACGAGGCTTTGTTGACCCAGTTGGCGAAGGATGGAATCGAAGAGGTGAAGAACACCCTCCCGGAATCGGTGGGTGGGCCGATTGCGGCTCGTATCCGTGGCGAAATTTGGGGTCGAGGAATCCCGGTTGATCCGCGAATTCCAACTGGTGCGGCCTTTGCGGCTGCCGGTCTTGGCTTCCTCACCGAGGGCGAAGAAGTCGAAATCTATATGGCCGATGGTTGGTTGCGGCTGAGCGCGGAACACGGCCACGTTCTTACCAAGGTCGCCCGCCACCTCTAAATTCCGAGAGTACCTGCCTCACAGCTAGCCAACGCGAGTTTTGTGGCAAGAAAACTTCCGCGCCTACTGCTCCATGGTGTTGAGCATGCTGTGAGCGGCACGTTCGAGGTAAGACCAGAGTTCGGCTTCCATCAAGGGCGGAAGGTTCAATGTGTCCACAGCCGCGCGCATGTGACTCAACCAGCGGTCACGGGCCTCAGGATTTATCTTGTATGGCGCGTGGCGCATGCGTAGCCGCGGATGTCCTCGTAGCTCCTGATAGGTGGTGGGGCCACCCCAGTACTGCTCAAGAAAGAGTTGCATTCGCTCTGCTGCAGGGGAGAGATCACCCTCTGGGTACATCGGCCGTAAGACTTCGTCGGCAGCAATGCCCTTGTAGAACTCATCGGCTAGCTTCCGAAAAGTATCCTTGCCGCCTACCGCCGCATAGAAGTTATCGGTGGGTTCTTCAAACATTATTTGCTGCTAACGAAAATGCTCTGTTTGCTGCTTGCAAGCGAAATCCCAGCCTTGTCCAGATGGGTCTTCAGAGCTTCGCGCAAGTCACGGGCAATGTCGTCCGCCTTACCGAATTTGGTTTTCTGAACCAAGCGAACCACTACCTGGTCGCCACTGAGAAGGTGCACGCCCCAGACATCCGGCTCGCCGATAACCTTTTCGGTGTTGCCTGGTGCCGACACAACCTCGGATGCGGCCACTTCGATAACGCGCTTAGCCGCTTCAACATCAACCGCGTAGTCCAACGCGATATCAACAACTGCACGCGACCATCCCTGAGAGTGGTTTCCGACGCGGAGAATCTCGCCGTTGCGCACGTACCAGAGCACTCCGTCTACATCGCGAACCTGAGTTACCCGCAGACCAACCGACTCTACTGAACCGGAAATCTCACCGAGGTTCACACTGTCGCCGACGCCATACTGGTCCTCGGCAACAATGAATAGACCGGAAATAAGGTCCTTGATAAGTGATTGCGAACCGAAACCGATGCCGGCGCCAACCAGCCCCGCACCTGCTGCTAAGGCACCTATTGCAACGCCCAGTTCGCTAAGAATCATGGTCAGGGCGAAGACCACCACGGTCCAGGTAATGAAGTTATTCAACACTGAGCCCATCGTGCGTGTGCGCTGTACCAGTCGGGCGTTGGCAATGGGGCTCAATTCACCATTCAACTGGTGGTTGCCAAGTTTGAGTTTCACGCGAGCGCTGGCTTCAACAGACTTTACGAGCCGACCAACAAGCACCATCAGAATCCAACGACCAACGATGGAGAACAGGATGATCAGCAGGATTCTTACCGGGGTGTGCCACTGCGCCCAGAACATGCTGAACCAGTCGGATGCGATGTTGCTGATGGAGTTCATTGGAAACCTAGCTATTCGTTTTTTGTGAGCAGATCTGGGGGTTTTACGGATGCCCGCGGCTACTGTGCCTTATCTAGAGCCTGGGCCGCAAGAGCACGTTCCAAAATCCCCAGGTTTTCTTTAATTAAGCGCCGCAGGGTGTGTTCCGCCTTGGTGTTGCGCTCTAGCCAACGCTTGGCATTGTTGGCAAGGTCACGATTTGCCAACGCGAATGGGAACAAACCGAACAGGATGTATTCAGCGATCTTGTAGGTCTTGTTTTCGAAGACGTACTTGGCGTCATCGAAATACTGCTGCACAAATGAGTCCAGCATTGCTGGGCTAGTAGTTCGGTTGAAGGCGTAGGCGGCGGCCATTACCTCGGCATTCGACCACTCGTTGGTGTGGACCAGTTTGTTCCATATGGCCTTTTTCGATTCCAAGGTTCCCAGGGCACCGTGCGCGGCAGCAGCACCGATTCGCCCGTTGGAGGTGTTATCGGTGGCCAATTCGGCATCGATTGCAGCGGCATCGATTGTTCCAACTGTTGCCATGCCGGCAATCAACTCCCATTTCAGGTCAGCTGAAAGCTGCAGGCCAGGCAGGATGATTGCACCCGCATGCAGTTGGGCCAGGAGCTCCGCCTGGGCCTTGGTGCGGGTGAGGCGGGCAAAGTTTAGAACCAGCTGCAACTGCATGTCGCTACCCGGTGCAGCATCATTTGCCAGCTTCCAAAGACGATCCGCAATCGCGGCGATACGGTCGGTCCGAGCCTTAGGGCTCAGGTAGTAGGTCGCAAAGTGACGCAGCTGATTGAGCATTGTGGTGACCAGCATCGACTGGTCCTCGGTTGCAATGTGGTTTAGCACCAGGTCGATGAACTCGGTAGGTGCCGAGATGCCGTCGCGGGTGGTGTTCCAGACCGCGACCCAAACCTGGGCGCGCGCCAGCGGGTCGTTAATCTTGGAAAGGTTTTCGAGTGCAAACTCATAGCTGAAACGATCCAGTCGTACCTTGGCGTAGCTGAGGTCGTCGTCATTCAGAAGAATCAGATCTGGACGCTGGTGACCGACCGTCTCAGGAACCTGTCCCGTAGCCTGACTAATCTCAGTGTCGAATTGCGCGGTTCGAGACACGGTGTCGCCAGTCAGGTTATAGAAGCCAACCCGGATTCGGTGTGGACGGATGGTTGGGTATTCGGCGTTAGCGCCCTGGGTGATGGCGAAGCCCAGAATCTTGCTATCTCCATCGTGGGTGATTGCAGGACTTAAAGTGTTTACACCTGCGGTCTCAAGCCACAGTTGGGTCCACTCGGTAAGGTCACGTCCGCTGACCTTCTCAAGTTCGGTTAACAGGTCCTGAAGGACAGTGTTTCCCCAGGCGTGCTTGCGGAAGTAGTTGCCTACACCCTCTACAAACTTTTCCTGTCCCACGAAGGCCACCAACTGCTTCAGCGCACTCGCGCCCTTGGCATAGGTGATTCCGTCGAAGTTGGCTTCGACATCCTTTAGGTCGTTGATCGGGTCAACAATCGGGTGGGTGGTGGGCAACTGGTCCTCGGTGTAGGCCCAAAGTTTTTCCTGGGCGCAGAACGTGGTCCAGGCATCCTTGAATTCGGTTACCTCGGCAGTTGCCCATTCGGAGATGAACTCGGCGAATGATTCGTTGAGCCAAAGGTCGTTCCACCACTTCATGGTGACGAGGTTGCCAAACCACATGTGAGCAAGCTCGTGAAGGATGGTGATTGCACGGCGTTCGTGTAATGCAATTGGCTGCTGGCTGCGGAAGATGTACTTCTCGTTGTAGGTGACACAGCCGGCGTTTTCCATGGCGCCCATGTTGTATTCGGGGGTGAAGATTTGGTCGTACTTGTCAAATGGGAACTCGACGCCAAACTTCGATTCATAGAACGCAACGCCCTTGGCAGTGGTGTCCATAACGTATTGAGCTTCGACAAACTCTTTGAGTGACTGACGGCACCAAACACCGAGTGGGACCTCGCGACCGGTCATTGTTGTCAACGAGCCGGTGACGCCATGGTAAGGACCCGCGCAGATGGCAGTGATGTAAGAAGAAATGCGCGGCGTGGTCTGGAAGAACCACTTGCGCTTGCCATCGCCAACTGGGACAACGTCTGCCGTTGGTTGATTACCAATCACGGTCCAGGCATCTGGCGCGGTCACCACAAAATCGAACTCTGCCTTGAGGTCCGGCTGCTCGAAGACCGCGTACATGCGTCTGCTGTCTGCTGGCTCAAAGTGGGAATACAGGTACAAGTTGTCGTCAACTGGGTCTACATAGCGGTGTAAGCCAATTCCAGTGTTGGTGTATTTGAAGAAGCCCTCGACGATGAGGGTGTTCTCCTCGGCGAGGTTGCTTAGGGCGATGCGGTATCCGTCGTAGCAGTCCGCTGGGTTCAACTCGGTGCCATTGAGGGACACGCGCGTGATGCGATCAGCAATTGCATCAATAAAAGTGCGGGCGCCAGCCTTGGTGCTGGTGAACTTCACAGTTGTGCCCGACCAATACACGTCGGTGTCGGCGCCTGAAAGATCCAGTTCGACACGGTATTGCGTGGTGTTGATCAGTGCGGATCGGTCCGCGGCTTCGATTCGAGTGAGGTTTTCGCCAGACAATTGAGACTCCTGAGCCTTGGTGCTGTTGGGTATCAACTAGCCTAATAGGAGCAACCTGTAGGAGTTTTTAGTTGATTCTCAAGCGCAGCCCAGCAATTGAAGCCAGTCTGATTTATGGCGTCGCCATGGTTTTGGGCTTCCTGATATTTGCTGCAGCCGGAGGTTGGCAAGAGGCTATTCGGTTATCGCAGGGTATGGCTGTTGTGCTTCAGTTGCCAACCTGGATCGTCATGGTAGTAGCCGGAAAGCTTCAGAAACGTGCTTCCAAGTTCGGGCGATTCTTCACCAATGTATCCGTTATCTCGTTGATTTCGGTTGGCTTTGTCGCTTTGATTTACGGGCTCTCTTCGGGAGCGAAATCAACCGGACTAGGTGCCATTCAAAACACATTCAACTGGGTTACTGCGGTCTACTTCATTGCATCACTAATAGGTGCGGTGCTGACCCAATTCGTATTTTTCCGCAAGGTTGTAGAGCCTCGTATCGAGCAGTCAACTAAGCAGCAGAACACCAAAAACAAGAAATAGAGCCAATGCGCATTCACATCGCCACCGACCACGCCGGACTCGAACTAAGCCACTTTTTGATTGAGGAGCTCTCGAAGCAGGGCCATGATCTAGTTGACCACGGTCCTACCAGCTATGACCCACTTGACGACTACCCATCGTTCTGCATTAACGCCGCCCTGGCAGTGGTCACTGACCAACAGGCTGGAGTGCAGGCTTTGGGAATCGTTCTTGGTGGTTCGGGTAACGGCGAGCAAATCGCCGCAAACAAGGTCAAGGGTGTTCGCGCGGCATTGGTCTGGAACCACTCCACAGCGGTCTTGGCGCGCCAGCACAACGATGCCAATGTGATTGCTGTTGGTGCACGTCAACACAGCCAGGACGAGGTTCTAAAACTCATCGAAGCCTTCGTTGCTGAACCCTTCACCGAGGATGAGCGTCACCTGCGCCGCATCGGCAAGATTGCGGTTTACGAGACCACAGGCGAGATTCGCGTCTAATCAATGCCTGAGGGCCATACCGTTCATCGAACGGCTAACCAGTTCGTCGATTATTTCGCCGGTTTACCACTCGTGGTGGATTCACCGCAGGGCAGGTTTGCCACTTCGGCTAATTCGGTGTCAGGTGAAAAGTTGGTCACCGCAAGCGCGGTTGGTAAACAACTGTTTCTTGGTTTCGAATCCGACCGAGTTATTCGTATCCATCTAGGCATTTACGGCAAATGGCAGTGGCACCAGCATCCAGGGAAGTCCGGATTTTTGACGGAACCCGTTGTCGGTCAGGTACGTGCACGCTTCTACACGGACCAGTGGTTGGCAGAACTTCGCGGTCCCACGGTCTGTGAACTGATCACTGGCGAGGAAGTTGCTTTGGTGTTGGACCGACTCGGCCCGGACCCGCTCAACCCTGACCCGCTTGCTCTGGAGCGTGCAAGGTTCGTGCACCGGGTTCAGCGAAGCTCTCAGGGCATTGGCCAGTTACTCATGGACCAGTCCGTCATCAGCGGTGTGGGCAATGTTTACCGCGCGGAATTGCTTTTCCGCTGTGGCTTGGATCCCTACGTGCAGGGGAAAAATGTCCCAGTGGAACTCTTGGAGTCAATCTGGGCCGACGCCGTCAAACTGCTAACAGTTGGTGTCAGAACTGGGGTCATGATCACGCGAGATGAGTTTTTGGCGGCTGACCCAGGTAAGCCCGAGCGCAACTTCGTTTACAAGCGTGAAGGGGAACCGTGCCGGGTTTGCGGCACGTCGGTGAGCTTGGCAGTATTGGCCGGCCGCAAGCTCTATTGGTGCGCCACCTGCCAAAAGTAAACGCTCGAAGCATCGCAAGGAACTAGACGGGCAGGCGCAGCCGGTGCCAATAGCTTGAGTGGTGTTTTATGCCGTCCGGGCTAAAACGCACTTAATAACGTGAGTGGCGTTTTATGCCGTCCGGGCGAAGCAGGACCATATTAACGCGAGAGCGGATGACGGGAATCGAACCCGCACCATCAGTTTGGAAGACTGAGGCTCTACCATTGAGCTACATCCGCAAAAAAATCCACCAAAAGTTACGCTTTGGTGAACTCACGTCTATTCTATGGGATACACTTACTGAGGTTGTTTCGCAGAACCCAGAAATAAAAAAATCTCTGTGAAACCATGCTGCGGGATGTAGCGCAATTTGGTAGCGCACCTGTTTTGGGTACAGGGGGTTGCAGGTTCAAATCCTGTCATCCCGACAAACTGACTGGGGGGCCGGTCTTCCGGTCCACCAGTCAGCAATCGGCTCGCAGAAATGTGAGCCCTTTTTTTTAGGAGCACATGTTGACCGGAAAAGTTGAGCGCCTCAAGCCGACTCGCGTGAAGATCAGTTTCGACGTAACCCCTGAGCAGTTCAAGCCTTCGATTGAGCACGCTTACTCGCACATTGCAGAAGAGGTAACCATTCCTGGTTTCCGTCCAGGTGCAAAGGTTCCAAACAAGGTTCTTGAGGCTCGCGTTGGCCGCCCAGCAATCCTGGGCCACGCCATCAACGAGGCCATCGATGACTTCTACCGCCAGGCGCTGGAGGCTCACAAGCTTCGCCCACTGGCTCAGCCACAGGCTGACATTAAGTCGACTCCTGATGAGCAAACCTGGGACGGAAACCTCGTGTTCGAGGTTGAAGTTGAGGTTCGCCCAGAGTTCAAACTTCCTGACTACAAGGGCATCAAGGTTGCGGTTGACGAGGTTAAGGTCGCACCAATCGAGATCGACGAAGAGCTCGACAACCTTCGCAGCCGTTTCGGCACACTGAAGACCGTTGAGCGCGCAGCCAAGAGCGGTGACTTCACAACTCTTGATCTAGTTGCTGCTATTGACGGCAAGCAGATCGATGCTGCTCAGAACATTTCTTACCAGATTGGTTCGGGCAAACTGCTCGACGGCATCGACGAGGCCCTTGAGACCCTGACTGCCGGCGAGACCACCACCTTCAAGAGCAAGCTTGCCGGTGGCGAAAACGTTGGCCAGTCGGCGGAGATCACCGTTACCCTGACTGCGGTCAAGGAGCGCGAGCTGCCTGCCGCCGATGACGCTTTTGCTCAGCTGGCTTCTGAGTTTGACACTTTGAAGGAGCTCAAGGCATCGCTAGAGAAGCAGATCGCCGAGTCGAAGGTCTACAACCAGAGTATTCAGGCTCGTGACCTAGTGCTAGAGGCTCTGATTTCGGGTGCCAAGGTTCCTGTTTCTGACGAGCTTGTTACCGCTGAGGTAAACCGCCACCTGGAAGGTGAAGGTCGTCTTGAGGACGCCGAGCACCGCAAGGAAGTGACCGAGGAGAGCAGCAAGGGCTTCCAGTCGCAGATGGTTTTGGACGCAATCGCAGAGGCTGAGGAAGTCAAGGTAAGCGAGCAGGAACTGCTGCAGTACCTGTTCGTTTCGGCGCAGCAGTACCAGATGGACCCTAACGAGTTCATTAAGGCCATTGACCAGAACGGTCAGATCCCGGCTTATGTTGCAGAAGTTGCACGCCGCAAGGGTCTTTCCATCGTTCTTGAGCAGGCTGAAGTCAAGGACAAGAAGGGCAATGCCGTTGACATAAGCGCGTTCCTGGGAACCGGCCTTGAGGCTACCGATGACCACGCAGGTCACGACCACGACTAGTTTCTAACAGCGAGTAATCGGTCATTTCCTCAGGGGAGTGGCCGATTTCTTGCTTTGGGCGAACAATGCCGTGGCGCGCCCGACCAGCCGGTTATCTTTGACTAGCAACACCACTAGCTTTTAGGAGTTTTGGCCATGAGTGAACACCGTCCTTCGGGCATGATGCCGTCGGTTTTTGACCGCCTATTGAAAGACCGCATCGTCTGGTTAGGTGAAGACGTTCGCGACGATAATGCGAATGAGATTTGCGCCAAGTTGCTTTTGCTTGCAGCCGAAGACTCGACCCGTGACATCTTCCTCTACATCAACTCCCCGGGTGGTTCCATCACCGCGGGTATGGCCATCTACGACACAATGCAGTTTGTTCCGAACGACATCGTCACAGTGGGTATCGGTATGTGTGCATCGATGGGGCAGTTCCTACTGACCGCCGGCACCAAGGGCAAGCGCTTTGCAACTCCAAACACCCGCGTGCTGCTGCACCAGCCACACGGTGGTTTCGGTGGAACTGCAAGTGACATCCAGACCCAAGCGGCGCTTATCACCAGCATGAAGCAGCAGCTGGCTGCAATCACTGCATCACAAACCGGCAAGACCGTGGAACAGATCAATGCCGATGGCGACCGCGACCGCTGGTTCACCGCGCAGGAAGCCCTCGAATACGGCTTCATTGACCACATTCAGGAAAACGCGACCGGCTTCACCGGCGTGGGCAAGAACTAGGAGAGCACCATGAACTTCTACCCAGGCACCAACGTGGCAATGCCAGGCTCGCGCTATATTCTTCCTACCTTTGAGGAGCGCACTCCTTACGGTTACAAGCGTCAGGATCCTTACAACAAACTATTTGAGGACCGAATCGTGTTCCTCGGTGTTCAGGTTGATGATGCCAGCGCCGATGACATAATGGCACAGCTGTTGGTATTGGAGAGCCAGGACCCAGAGCGCGACATCGTCATGTACATCAACTCTCCCGGTGGTTCGTTCACAGCTATGACCGCCATCTACGACACCATGATGTACATCCGCCCGCAGATTCAAACCGTTTGTCTTGGACAGGCTGCCTCGGCAGCAGCGGTGCTGTTGGCTGCCGGTTCACCTGGCAAGCGCATGGCGCTTCCTAACTCGCGCGTTTTGATTCACCAGCCTTCAACTGGTGATGCCGGTCGCGGCCAGGCTTCAGACATCGAGATTCAGGCCAAGGAAATCATGCGCCTTCGCACCTGGCTTGAGGAAACCCTGAGCAAGCACTCTTCCAAGAGCATTGACGAGGTGAACCGCGACATTGACCGCGACAAGATCCTCACCGCTCCCGAGGCTCTGGAGTACGGCCTGATCGATCAGGTCCTCACCAGTCGCAAGCCTGCCAAATAGTTTCTCCACCGATTAGCCCCGATGATCAAGTACCTGGGCTCCAAGCGCACCTTGCTGGAGCAAATAGGCTCGGTCGTCGGGGCTTTTCCACATGTGGAGTCGGTAGCCGACGTATTCTCTGGAACGGCTAGGGTTGGGCATCACCTTAAAGGTTTGGACTACCGCGTTAGTTCCAACGACCACAATGCCTACGCGGCAACACTGGCGCGCTGTTATGTGGCTGCCGACCGCGAGGACTGGGCTGATGAGGCCGGCAAGCTTATAGCTGAACTGAACCGGCTGCCGGGCCAGGCAGGCTACATTACGTCAACCTACTGCGAGCAATCTCGATATTTCCAGCCCAAAAATGGTGCCAGAATCGACGCAATCCGCGAGGCAATCGCTAAGAAGGCGCTCCACCCTGAGCTCGAATCCATTTTGCTGGTTTCGTTGATGGAGGCGGCCGACAGGGTCGATTCCACCACCGGCCTGCAGATGGCCTACCTGAAGAAGTGGGCTGCTCGGTCGGCAAATGACCTTGAGCTGCGCCTACCCGAAATACTCCCGCGGTCTAGTCATGGCAAATCAGACGTAACCCAGTTAGAGGCCGAAGCTGCTGTAGCCGGCTTTTCGGGTGATTTGGTGTATCTGGATCCGCCATACAACCAGCACAGTTATTTGGCGAACTATCACATCTGGGAATCGCTAGTTCTCTGGGATAAACCCGAGGTCTATGGCATTGCGCAGAAGCGCGTTGACGTGCGCGAGCGCAAATCGGACTTCAATCGCAAGCCATTATTTGTTGGTGCGCTCGACTCAATGCTGCAGCAAGTGAAGGCACCCATTACGGTTGTTTCGTTCAACAACGAAGGCTTTATAGACCGAGCCGGAATGGAATCGCTTTTAGGGCGCATGTACGCGGGGCAACCACAACTTCGCACCCTGGCGTTTGACTATAGGCGTTACGTTGGTGCGCAAATTGGTATCCATGACAAGACCGGCAAAAAGGTAGGCAAGGTTTCGCATCTTCGCAACCTCGAATACATCTTCGTAGCTGCCGATTCCTCGGTGAATTTGTCGGTTCTTGATGACATAGAGGGTCAAACCGTTACCGAATAGCGCTGCTGGCCTCCACATAAAAGTCAGTGGTGCAATTTATGCTTGATTCATGACCAAACTGGGCGAATCGTCAGACCTTCTGAAGTGCTCTTTCTGCGGAAAGAGTCAGAAGCAGGTGCGCAAGCTAATTGCCGGCCCAAGCGTCTACATCTGCGACGAATGCATCGAGCTCTGCAATGAAATCATCGAGGAAGAACTCGGAGGGGCCGCAGAAGCGGTTGAGGAGATGGACCTCCCAAAGCCAAAGGAGATTTTTGGCTTCCTAGAGGAGTACGTCATCGGTCAGTCGGCGGCAAAGAAGGCGCTAGCAGTTGCCGTTTACAACCACTACAAGCGCATTCGTAGTCGCGGCACTCTCACTGCCGCAGGCAAGGAACACGACGCAATCGAAATTGCCAAGAGCAATATCCTCATGGTTGGTCCAACCGGTTGCGGTAAGACTTATCTAGCGCAGACCTTGGCAAAACGCCTGAATGTTCCTTTCGCTGTTGCAGATGCCACCGCACTCACCGAGGCGGGCTACGTCGGAGAAGACGTTGAAAACATCTTGCTGAAATTGCTTCAGGCAGCAGACGGTGATGTCAAACGTGCGGAACAAGGCATCATTTACATCGATGAGATCGACAAGATTTCACGCAAGGCGGAGAACCCTTCGATTACGCGAGATGTTTCCGGTGAAGGCGTGCAGCAGGCACTGCTCAAAATCCTCGAGGGAACTGTTGCCTCGGTTCCGCCGCAGGGTGGTCGAAAGCACCCACAGCAGGAATTCATTCAGTTGGATACCACCAACATCTTGTTTATTGTCGCCGGTGCCTTTGCGGGAATTGAAGAAATCATCAACACCCGCGTTGGTAAGAAGGGCATTGGTTTCGGTGCTGAAATCAGTGGATCATCAAGCGCGAGTGACCTGTACAGCCAGATTCAGGCGGAAGACCTGCGCAAATTTGGCCTAATCCCGGAGTTCATTGGTCGTCTGCCCGTCATAGCCTCAGTCACCGAGTTAGACCGCGAAGCATTGCTGCAGATCCTCACCCGTCCACGCAATGCCCTGATCAAGCAGTACCAGCGCATGTTTGAACTGGATGGCTTCGATCTCGAATTCGAGCCCGAGGCGCTAAGCGCGATTGCGGATCTAGCAATCAAGCGTGAGACCGGTGCTCGCGGTTTGCGTTCCATCCTCGAAGACATCCTGGGACCGATTATGTTCGAGATTCCTGGCAGTGAGGTTTCTGGCGTAGTCCTTATCAGCGAGGACGTCGTCACCAGTGGTGCTACACCGCGCATTCTTCCTCAAAAGACAACACGTAAATCTGCCTAGTTTTGCAGCTCTAAACAAGTAGTTATAGCCCGAATCGAGTCCGAGTGATCGACTTCCGTGACCATAAAGCACCAATATTGGCTGGCCTCGTAGCCAGCGCAACTGGTACCGCTGCTTCTCTTGGTGTTGCACTCTCGGCACTTACTGCTGTGGGTGCCAACAAGGCGCAGACTGCCTGGGCCATCGTGGTCATGATTTTGATCTACGGTGTGCTCTCAATCTTCTTCTCGATTCGCTACAAGATGCCAATAAGCATTGTTTGGAGCACACCAGGTGCAGCCCTTCTAGTCTCCGCTGGGGTTCTTCACCTAAGTTTTGCGGCTTCAGTTGGCGCGTTTATTGTCACCGGTCTCTTACTGGCGCTCACCGGCCTATGGCCCCAGCTGGGACGACTGGTTTCTGGCATTCCAAGGCCAATCGCCAATGCGATGCTGGCTGGAGTGATTTTTAGTTTCTGCGTCTCGCCGTTTCAGGCCGTCGTCCAGTACCCCCAGGTGGTGATCCCGGTCCTTTTGGTTTGGCTAGTGCTGTTCAGGTTTGCCACCATTTGGGCGGCGCCGGCCGCTATCGTGCTCAGCTATTCGTTGATCGCAGTTTTCATGCCAGTAAACCTTGCAAAGGTGACGTGGTTCCCTCACGTATCGGCTGTTATGCCGGCATTCGAGTGGCAGGCAATGATTTCGGTTGCTATTCCGCTCTATCTAGTGACCATGGCTAGCCAAAACATACCGGGCATTGCGATTATGAAGTCATTTGGGTTCGAGGTCCCTTTCAGGCCGGTTTTGGCCGGCACCGGGTTTGCGACAGTTATCGGCGCTTTCTTTGGGGGATATGCCATCAACCTTGCCGCTATCACGGCTGCACTAAATGCCAACGAACATGCCCACGCTAACCCTGCTCGACGCTGGTTGGCCAGCGTCTGGGGTGGAGTGGCTTACGTGCTGCTCGCAATCGTTGCCGCCCCAACTGTAGCGTTCGTTTTGGAGACCCCAAGGGTGCTGATTTTGGCGGCTTCGGGTCTCGCGCTGTTGGGAACCATGGGTGGTGCCCTACGGGAGATTACTGCAATGGATGACCTGCGCATGCCGGCAGTAGTGGCGTTCCTTGTAGGTGCCTCCGGAATCGCTCCTTGGGGAATTGGTGCGGCTTTCTGGGCGCTAGCGGCCGGTGTTCTGGTGTGGCAGGTTCAGTTACTGGCTAGGCCCAAGACCGCCAGCTAATTCACTTGCGTTGACTAAAGCAAACCTCGACGTTTCAGAAGTGGCTCAATAGCGGCGTCACGTCCACGGAATTCCCGATACATAGCCATGGCCTCGGTGCTGCCGCCGCGAGCCAGTAGCTTGGATCTAAATCTTGAGCCGTTAGCTGGTTTGAAGCCACCATTTTCGGTGAACCAATCCACAGTGTCTGCGTCCAAAACTTCGCTCCAAATGTAGCCGTAATACCCAGCCGAGTAGCCACCCGCGAATACGTGAGAAAAGTATGTGCTGCGGTAGCGAACCGGAACTGGATCAAAATTGAGTCCGTAGTCAGCAATGGCCTCGGCCTCGAAGGCTTCGACCATCGCGGGTGTAAGCGCCGCGGCTTCCTCAACCGACAGCTGATGCCAGGCCAAGTCCAAAATTGCTGCAGCCAGGTAAGCCGTGGTGCCGAAGCCTTCGTTGAAGATTCGGCTGGCCTGGAGGTTGTCAATCCACTCTTGAGGCATAGCCTCATCGGTTTCATAGTGACGGGCGTAGTTAGCCACCACCTGCGGCCACAGCAGCCACATTTCGTTCACCTGGCTAGGGAACTCTACAAAGTCCCGCTGCACGCTCGTTCCCGAAAAATGCGGGAAATGTACATCCGAGAAAAGTCCATGAAGCGCATGGCCAAATTCATGGAACAGGGTAGTTACTTCGTCCAGGGTAAGTAGTGTTGGCTCACCCTCCGCAGGTTTCGGGATGTTCAGGTTGTTCAGCACGACCGGAAGACTGCCGGTAAGGCGGTTCTGATCTATGAAGCTATTCATCCAAGCACCACCGCGTTTGGAATCCCGGGTATAAAAATCACCAATAAACAGACCAACCGGCGCGCCATCTTTGTTCAAAACTTCCCAAGTGCGGGCCTCAGGATGGTAGCTTGGCAAATCCGAACGCTGCTCGAAGGTAATCCCAAACAGCTCGGAAGCGGCGTAAAAGACTCCATCATTCAAGACGCGTTCAAGTTCGAAATATGGTCGCATCGCTGCCGAATCGACGCTGTACTTGGCTTGACGCACCTTCTCGGCATAGAAGTCCCAGTCCCATGCTGCTAGTTCGAATGTGGGCTCATCATTGGCGGCCTGTGAAAGGTCAATCTGCTCTTGAAGCATCTCGGCTTCGCGCTTGGCATTCCTGACAGCGGCCGGGGCAATCCGACGAAGCATATTGTGAATGTTGTCTGGGTGCTGGGCCGTTTCATCAGCGGTGACAGCGTGCGAGTGGCTGGGGAAGCCAAGGAGTCGGGCCCGCTCTGCTCGCAACTGCACCATTCGGATGAGAATTGCCTTGTTGTCGTGATCGTTGCCTCGATTTGCGCGAATCAATTCATTTTTGAGAACTTGCTTGCGGAGTTCACGATTCTCGAGTGAGGCCAAAAGTGGGTGACCGGAATAGTTGACCATTGTGATCATGTATTTGCCGTCTAGGCCGCGCTCGGCTGCGGCACTGCGTGCGGCTGCGATTTCACCGTGCGATAGACCGGTAAGGTCGGACTCCCTGTCAACGATTACTGCCAGGTCATTTCCATCCGAAAGGACGTTCTTGCTGAATTGCGCTTCAAGCACCGAGAGCGCCTCGTTCAGAACCTTGAGTTCTTGGCGTTGAGCTTCCGGCAGGGCAGCCCCTGCCAGCGTGTATTCGCGGTGATAGCGCTGCAGCAACCACTTGCTTTCAGGGTTTAGGTGAAGTGAATCCCGACTCTGGAAAAGTGCATCAATTCGTGCAAAGAGTTCTGGATTTAAGGTGATTGCGTCGCTATGAGCACTCATTCTTGGAGCGAACTCTTCGTAAAGGGCGTCGATGGTGTCATTGGTGTCGGCAGAATGCTTCGAGTAAAAGACTTGAGCTACCCGGCTTAGGTAGCTTCCCGATTTCTCGATGGCGACCATGGTGTTCTCAAATGTGGGAGTTCCACTGGCCAAAATTGCGTCTATTTCCTCCAGGTGCTCTGCAAAGGCCTCCTCGAAAGCAGGGGCATAACTGTCATCGGTGATAGCAGTGAAAGGCGGCAACTGATATGGCAAAGTCGACGGAATTGCGAAAGGGTTAGCACTCATTCCTTGAGCCTAACCCTTTCGAACCGTATGCGCGGTGCTAGGCGATAACCTCACCCAGAAATACGTCAGTAAAGGCAACTTCTTCTGCCTCGGCGTAGGTAAGGTCTGCGATTTTGCCAACCGACTTCAGGTCGGATTCTAATGATCGCAGGCTGGTGAGTACCGCCGCTGGTGCCTGTAGCACGGCCGAGTCAACCGGAGCCTTCATCGATACCTTGGCATCGCTTTTCGCCTTGCGGATTCCAAACAGGGCGGTTGCTGCGAGCTCGAGGAGTCCGTGGTTGCTGGCGTCGAGCCCTGCAATCAGGTCCTCTGCTGTTGGCCAGCTAGCACGGTGGATTGACTCGGTGTGACCCTGGCCCGAGTTCTGCCACCAGGACCAAACCTCGTCGGTGGCAAAAGGCAGGAATGGTGCGAACAGACGCAGCATGGTGTGAAGTGCCTGGCGAAGGGCAAGCACTGCAGAGGCCTGCTGTTCAGTAGTAGCTCCACCCTGACCGTAGGCGCGTTCCTTGACCAACTCAAGGTAATTGTCGGTGAAGCCCCAGAAGAATTTCTCCGAAACCTCAAGCGCCTTGGTGTGATCGTATGCTTCGAAAGCTGCGGTTGCAGTACGTACCGCGTCAGCCAACTCAAGCAGCATGGCCTGGTCGATTGCCTCGGTTACCTTAGATTCGGCCGATGGTGCCTCGAAAGACAGCACGAACTTGGCTGCGTTCAAGATCTTCATGGCTAGACGGCGACCGATTTTCATCATTCCGGTGTCGAAGGCTGCATCGGTGCCGAGACGGGCACTGGCTGCCCAGTAACGAACGGCATCGGAACCGTGCTCAACCAGCAGATCGGCTGGGGTAACAACGTTGCCCTTGGACTTCGACATTTTCTTCCGGTCTGGGTCAAGAATCCAACCACTGATGGCCGCATTCTTCCAAGGCAATTGACCGTGCTCCAGCTCGCTTCTCAGCAGGGTGCTAAACAACCAGGTGCGGATGATGTCCTGGCCCTGTGGGCGAAGGTCGTATGGGTAGACTAGCTCGAACTTCTCCGGGTCGGCGATCCAACCGCCGGCTAGCTGCGGGGTAAGGCTGGAAGTGGCCCAAGTGTCCATAATGTCAACTTCACCGATAAATCCACCAGCGACGCCACGCTGCTCCGCCGTGTAACCGTTTGGCACGTCTGCCGAAGGGTCTACCGGCAACTGCTCGTAGCCAG
>Ga0228699_1000096_pt1 | contig 86672 bp, 109 predicted proteins | sample McNCre217_Aug_MG_FD_178016 | JGI IMG/M metagenome (GOLD analysis project Ga0228699, IMG submission 178016) | Freshwater microbial communities from McNutts Creek, Athens, Georgia, United States - 2-17_Aug_MG | ecosystem: Environmental > Aquatic > Freshwater > Creek | place: USA: Georgia... | reverse complement strand
TGTCGATCACGGTCAAGCTGATCGCTCCGATCGCCATGGAAGAAGGTCTGCGTTTCGCCATCCGTGAAGGCGGTCGTACCGTCGGCGCCGGCGTGGTGGCCAAGATCATCGCTTAATTGCGTGAATCAGTCGCTGCAGGCCGCATGGCCTGTGGCGCACCTTTCACTGAATCACACAAGGAACCGACATGTCTTCCAAGCAAAAAATCCGCATTCGCCTCAAAGCGTTTGACTACAAACTGATCGACCAGTCCGCTGCCGAGATCGTGGATACCGCCAAGCGCACAGGCGCCATCGTCAAGGGCCCCGTGCCCCTGCCGACACGCATGAAGCGTTTCGACATCCTGCGTTCGCCGCACGTGAACAAGTCCAGCCGTGACCAGTTCGAGATCCGCACGCACCAGCGTCTGATGGACATCGTGGACCCGACCGACAAAACGGTTGACGCCCTGATGAAACTCGACCTGCCCGCAGGCGTGGACGTTGAAATCAAGCTGCAGTAATGCACTTGCGGGTCGTGCAAACGGCCCAAAACCTCTTGGAAAATAGCCCTGCTTGCCAAGTCTGGCAGGCGGGGCTATAATTTCAGGCTCACCTCTTTTTGGGGTGAGGATTATTAACCCTCTTTCATGCACCAAACGAAGCTGCCAATTGCAGTGGCTTCGGTGAAAGTTCTGGAGAAAACAATGAGTCTGAGCACCTCCCTGGGGTTGCTGGGCCGCAAGGTGGGCATGATGCGTCTGTTCACCGATGACGGGGACGCTGTTCCTGTCACGGTGGTGGATGTGTCCAACAACCGCGTGACCCAGGTCAAAACCCAAGAGAACGATGGCTACGTCGCCCTGCAGGTGACGTTTGGCAAGCGCCGTGCATCGCGCGTGACCAAGCCCATCGCTGGCCACTTGGCCAAAGCTGGCGTCGAAGCCGGCGAAATCATCCAAGAATTCCGCGTGACCCCCGAGATCGCTGCCCAGTACGCCGCAGGCGCTGCTGTGCCCGCGACGGTGTTCGCCGTTGGCCAGTTGGTCGATGTGCAAGGCACCTCCATCGGTAAGGGTTTCGCTGGCACGATCAAGCGCCACAACTTCGGTTCGCAGCGCGCTTCGCACGGTAACAGCCGTTCGCACAACGTGCCGGGTTCCATCTCCATGGCGCAAGATCCGGGCCGCGTGTTCCCGGGCAAGCGCATGTCTGGCCACCTGGGTGACGTGACCGTCACCACCCAGAACCTGGACATCGTGCGCGTCGATGAGGCCCGTGGTCTGCTCCTGATCAAAGGTGCTATCCCCGGTTCCAAGGGCGGTTTCGTGACCGTCCGTCCCGCAGTCAAAGCCAAAGGAGCGAACTGATGCAGCTCGAACTCCTGAATGACCAAGGCCAGGCCGCTTCCAAAGTGGAAGCCCCCGAAACCGTTTTTGGTCGTGAATACAACGAAGCCCTGATCCACCAGATCGTCGTGGCTTACCAGGCCAACGCGCGTCAGGGCACCCGTGCCCAGAAAGACCGCGAACAGGTCAAGCACTCCACCAAGAAGCCGTTCAAGCAAAAAGGTACAGGCAACGCCCGTGCCGGTATGACGTCTTCTCCGCTGTGGCGTGGGGGCGGTCGGATTTTCCCGAACAGCCCTGAAGAAAACTTCACCCAGAAGATCAACAAGAAGATGTACCGCGCTGGTATGGCTTCGATCTTCTCGCAACTCGCCCGTGAAGGCCGCCTGGCCGTGGTGGACTCCCTCAAAGTGGACTCCCCCAAGACCAAGCAACTGGCCGCCAAATTCAAGGCCATGAACCTGGACCACGTCCTGGTGATCGCCGAAGAAGTGGACGAGAACCTGTACCTGGCCTCGCGCAACCTGGTCAACGTGCTCGTCGTTGAACCGCGTTACGCCGATCCCGTGTCTCTGGTGCACTTCAAGAAAGTGATCGTCACCAAAGGCGCGATCGACAAACTCAAGGAGATGTTCGCATGAGCGCCGTGAAGTTTGACGAAGGTCGTCTGATGTCCGTGCTGGTCGCTCCCATCGTGTCCGAAAAGGCCACCATGGTTGCTGAAAAATCCAATGCCGTGACTTTCAAAGTGCTGCAGGACGCCACCAAGCCTGAAATCAAAGCCGCTGTGGAATTGATGTTCAAGGTCGAGGTCAAGGGCGTCTCTGTGGTGAACACCAAAGGCAAGACCAAGCGCTTTGGCAAGACCGTGGGCCGCCGTGACAACGTGCGCAAAGCCTACGTGACGCTCAAAGAGGGTCAAGAGCTGAACCTGTCTGGGGAGGCTGCGTAATCATGGCTGTCATCAAGATCAAACCGACCTCTCCTGGCCGTCGTGGCGTGGTGAAGGTCACCCGTGACCATCTGTACAAAGGCGAAGCCTACGCTCCGCTGCTGGAAGCCCAGCACCAGAAGTCTGGCCGCAACAACAACGGCCACATCACCACCCGTCACAAGGGCGGCGGTCACAAGCACCACTACCGCGTGGTGGACTTCGTGCGCAACAAGGACGGTATCCCGGCCAAGGTCGAGCGTATTGAATACGATCCGAACCGCACCGCGCACATCGCCCTGCTGTGCTACGCCGACGGCGAGCGCACCTACATCATCGCCCCCCGTGGCGTCGAAGTGGGCAGCACCCTGATGAGCGGCGCCGAAGCCCCGATCCGCGCCGGCAACACCCTGCCGATCCGCAACATCCCGGTGGGTTCGACCATCCACTGCATCGAGCTCAAGCCCGGTGCCGGTGCCCAGATCGCCCGCTCCGCCGGTGCTTCTGCCACCCTGCTGGCCCGCGAAGGCGTTTACGCCCAGGTGCGCATGCGCTCTGGCGAAGTCCGCAAGATCCACATCGAGTGCCGCGCCACCATCGGTGAAGTCGCCAACGAAGAGCACAGCCTGCGCCAACTGGGTAAAGCCGGTGTCAAGCGCTGGATGGGCATTCGTCCGACCGTCCGTGGTACCGCCATGAACCCGATCGACCACCCGCACGGTGGTGGTGAAGGTCGTACTGGTGAAGGTCGCAACCCGGTCGATCCGTGGGGCAACCTGACCAAAGGCTACCGCACCCGTAACAACAAGCGCACACAGACCATGATCGTGTCGCGTCGCAAGAAGTAAGGGGTACGCAAATGACTCGTTCTCTTAAAAAGGGTCCTTTTGTTGACCATCACCTGGTGGACAAGGTCGAAAAGGCCATCGCCACCAAGGACAAGCGTCCGGTCAAGACCTGGTCGCGTCGCTCGATGATCCTGCCCGAATTCATTGGCCTGACGATTGCTGTGCACAACGGCAAACAACACGTGCCGGTGTATGTGACCGACCAGATGGTGGGCCACAAGCTGGGTGAATTCGCGCTGACCCGCACCTTCAAGGGTCACCCGGCGGACAAAAAAGTCCAGAAGAAATAAGGAAAGACCATGGAAACACGTGCAGTCCTCCGGGGCGTCCGTCTGTCGGTCGATAAAGGCCGCCTGGTCGCCGATTTGATCCGCGGCAAGAAAGTGGACCAAGCTCTGAACATCCTGACCTTCACGCAGAAAAAAGCTGCTGGCATCGTCAAGAAAGTTCTGGAGTCCGCCATCGCCAACGCCGAGCACAACGACGGCGCCGACATCGACGAATTGAAGGTCAAGACCATCTACGTCGAGCAAGGCACCACGCTCAAGCGCTTCACCGCCCGCGCCAAAGGCCGTGGCAACCGTATCAGCAAGCCCACATGCCATGTGTATGTGACGGTCGGCAACTAAGGAAGAAACATGGGACAGAAAATCCATCCTACCGGTTTCCGTCTGGCCGTTAGCCGTAACTGGGCCAGCCGCTGGTACGCCAACAACCGTGACTTCGCCGGCATGCTGGCCGAAGACATCAAGGTGCGCGAGTACCTCAAGGCCAAACTCAAGAACGCCGCCGTTTCGCGCGTGCTGATCGAGCGCCCCGCCAAGAGCGCCCGCATCACCATCTTCTCGGCACGTCCGGGTGTGGTGATCGGCAAGAAAGGCGAAGACATCGAGAACCTGAAGAAGGAACTCGGTGCCCGCTTGGGCGTGCCCGTCGCCGTGAACATCGAAGAAGTGCGCAAGCCCGAAATCGATGCCCAACTGATCGCCGACAGCATCACCCAGCAGCTCGAAAAGCGCATCATGTTCCGCCGCGCCATGAAGCGTGCCATGCAAAACGCCATGCGTCTGGGTGCCCTGGGCATCAAGATCATGTCGGCTGGTCGTCTGAACGGCATCGAGATCGCCCGTACCGAGTGGTACCGCGAAGGCCGTGTGCCACTGCACACCCTGCGCGCTGACATCGACTACGGCTTCTCCGAAGCCAAGACCACCTACGGCGTGATCGGCGTGAAGGTGTGGGTCTACAAAGGTGACCACCTCGGTCGCAACGACGCCCCCACTGCTCTGGAGCCCCGCGCTGAAGAAGAGCGTCGCCCCCGTGGTCCGCGCCGTGATGGCCGCGGTCCCGCTGGTGATCGCCGTGGCGGTCCCCGCCGTGCCTCCGGCACCAACGCCGCACCGGCCGATGGCAGCGACAAGCCTGCCGGCGCTGGTGGCGATGCCAAACCCGCCGTTAAGCGCGTACGCACTGTCGCCGCGCCAGCTGCAGCAGCTGACGGTCAATAAGGAGTAACAACATGCTGCAACCCGCACGCAGAAAGTTCCGCAAGGAACAGAAAGGCCGCAACACCGGCGTCGCTACCCGAGGCAACTCGGTGGCTTTCGGTGACTTCGGCCTCAAGTCCACGGACCGTGGCCGTCTGACGGCCCGCCAGATCGAAGCCGCTCGCCGTGCCATTTCCCGTCACGTCAAGCGCGGTGGCCGTATCTGGATCCGTGTGTTTCCCGACAAGCCGATTTCCACCAAGCCCGCAGAAGTGCGTATGGGTAACGGTAAGGGCAACCCCGAGTACTACGTGGCTGAGATCCAGCCGGGCAAGGTGCTGTACGAGATCGTCGGCGTGCCCGAAGAACTCGCCCGCGAAGCCTTCAAGCTGGCTGCTGCGAAGCTGCCCCTGCGTACCACGTTCGTGGCCCGCATGATCGGCCAGTAATTCAGGAGAAATAAGAAATGAAAGCTGCTGAACTGCGCCAAAAAGACGTTGATGGCCTGAAAGCCGAGATCAAGGAGCTGCAAAAAGCCCACTTCGGTCTGCGCATGCAAAAAGCCACGCAACAACTCGGCAACACGGGCACGCTGGGTGAAACCCGCCGTGCCATCGCTCGTGCCAAGACCATTCTTGCTGAAAAGCAAGCTGCCAAATAAGGAGTGACCATGACGGAAGCCAAAACATCCCTCAAGCGCACCTTGATTGGCAAGGTGGTCAGCGACAAGCGCGCCAAGACCGTGACCGTACTGGTGGAGCGTCGTGTGAAGCACGCCCTCTACGGCAAGATCGTGGCCAAGTCGAGCAAGTACCACGCGCACGACGAAAAAGGTGAATTCCACCTGGGCGACATCATCGAGATCACGGAATCCAAGCCGATCTCCAAGACCAAGAACTGGGTTGCCACCCGTCTGGTCGAAAAAGCTGCAGTGGTTTAAGCCCAAAAAGCCCAAGCCCTGCAAGCTTCGCCAAAACGACCCACAATGCGTGGGTCGTTTTTTTTCGCCCCTCTTTTTAACTGGAGAACAACATGATCAAAGTCGGAGACCAACTCCCAGCCGCCACCCTGATGGAGTATTCAGAAGTCGAAGGCAATGGTTGCAGCATCGGCCCCAACCCGGTCGACGTGCACAAGGCCACTGCTGGCAAGACGATTGCCCTGTTCGCCCTGCCCGGCGCCTTCACGCCCACCTGCTCGGCCAAGCATGTGCCTGGCTATGTGGCGCAATACGATGCCCTGCGTGCAGCGGGCGTGGATGAAATCTGGTGCGTGAGCGTGAACGACGCCTTTGTGATGGGCGCCTGGGCGCGTGACCAAAAGACCGGCACCAAAGTGCGCATGTTGGCCGATGGCAGCGCCGACTTCACCAAGGCCACAGGCCTGACGCTGGACCTGACCGCACGTGGCATGGGCCTGCGCAGCAACCGTTATTCCATGCTGGTCAAAGACGGTAAGGTGGCAGCGCTCAACATCGAAGGCCCCGGCAAATTCGAGGTCAGCGACGCCGACACGATGCTGGCCCAGGCCAAGGGCTGATCAGTTCAGATCCACCTTGAGGTAATGGGCCCCGGCGTGGGGGTTGTGGTAGTAGGGCGGAATCTCTTCAAAGCCCAGGTCTTCGTACAGCGCCCGCGCCGCCTCCATCTCGTCGAGTGTGTCCAGTAGCACACAGCTGTAACCGGCACGCCGGGCCTCATCCAAAATCGCCTCGGCCAGTTGACGGCCCAGGCCAAAACCCCGAAACGCCTTGCGTACAAACAGGCGTTTCATTTCGGCAGCGTTGCTGTAGTCGCTGCTGTCCAGGGGGCGCAAGGCACAACAACCGGCAATTGCCCCGTCCACACGCGCCAGCAGCAAAGCGCCGCGCGGCGCGGCGTAGTCGCCCGGTAAGGCGGCCAGTTCGGCATCAAAGTCCTGAAAATCCAGGTCCACACTCAAGGTGCTGGCGTATTCCTTGAAGATGTCCCGCACGCCGTGCATGTCTTCGGCGTTGGCAGGGGTGCTCAGTTCGATCTTCGGCGTGTCCAAGGTGCGGATCAAGAGTGACGAAGTCAACAGTGTAGCGGCCAGACAGGCAGCGCAGCAGCCGTGCTTACCCGCCCAGCTGGACCAGCCAACGCACCCCCGCCGCACATAAAAGCAGCAGCACCAAGGCCCATGCGCGTTGCAGCATGTTGTCGCGCGAGGCGGGCACACCGTCCGGCACCGCTTTGTCGCCGTGCAGCATGGCCGCCACCAATGGCTGCGCCTTGCGCAGCTTGTACCAAACGATGGCAATCACATGGGCGAGCACCAGCACGAGCAACAACAGTTTGCCCGGCCCTTTGTGCCAGGCGGTGGCCAGGGCCACCGTGGTCCCGGAGACGAGCGAAGTCAACGGGCCAGCGTTGGCAATCTCGTCGTCACTCACCAGCCCCGTGCCCACCTGCAGCAAAAGAACGGCGAGCATCAGCAACACCGACCACGAGCCCAAAGGGTTGTGCCCCACCCAGACCCGCACAGACCGCCCTTGCAGATAGGCGAGGGCTTGGCCCGGCCACAGCACCAGTTGCGCCCAGCGCGACCAATGGCCGCCCACAAAGCCCCACAGCAGGCGAAACAGCAAGAGCGTCAGCACCGTAAACCCCAATCTGAAATGCCAAACCATGGCGTCGCCCCCAAGCTGGCCGGTGATGACCAGCGCGATCACGCAGGCGGCGAGCAACCAGTGAAACAGGCGTGTAGGCAAATCCCAGATGCGGACGGTGACCATGGAACACTTTCATGCGCAAAAAAATTCAAAACATGCGAGACTGCACAGCCCATACAACACCAGAGGAGAACGCAATGCGCAAGACACTTACCCTGGCCACAGTGCTGGCTGGCTTGGCCAGCATCATGCCGGCGCATGCACAGTTTGCCAAACCCGAAGATGCCATCAAATACCGCAAGGCCAGCCTGACGGTCATGGCCACGCATTTTGGCCGCCTGGGCGCCATGGCTCAAGGCAAGGTGCCGTTTGACGCCAAGGCTGCGGCCGACAATGCCGATGTACTGGCCGTTGTGGCCAAATTGCCCTGGAGCGCCTTTGGCGAAGGCACCGACAAGGGTGAGACCCGTGCCAAGCCCGAAATCTGGAAAGAGGCTGCCAAGTTCAAGGAGGCAACCGACAAGAACCAAGCCGAACTGACCAAGCTGGTGGCAGCGGCCAAAACCGGTAACCTGGACAACCTCAAGAGCGCATTCGGCCCGGCTGCACAGACCTGCAAGGCCTGTCACGACAATTTCCGCAAGGATTGACGAGGAGTCAGGCCCACAGGGCTGGCGCCTACAGCCTCACTTGAAGCCGCAGCTCTGCGAGGCGCTCAGGCCTCGGCCAACAGCTTTTCGATCAGGCGGTGCAGCTCGGCAAAATCGGGCGCACCCACATAGCGTTTGACGATCTCGCCCCGCTTGTTCAGCAGGTAGCTGGTGGGGGTGAGTTGCACGTCGCCCCACGCCTTGGCGTTGGCGCCGGTGTTGTCAATCGCGACCTTGAAGGGCAGCTTGCGCGTTTGTGCAAAGTTCACCACATAGGCTGGTGGGTCGTAGCTCATGGCCACGGCCAGCGTTTCGTAGCCTTTGTCCTTGTACTTGTCGAAAGTGGCGATCACCTCAGGCATCTCGGCCACGCAGGTGGTGCAGCTGGTGGCCCAAAAATTCACCAGGGTGACCTTGCCTTGAAGCTGCGTATGGGTGATCCGACTGCCGTCGAGCAACACAAAGGAAGACTCTGGCGCGCGATCTTGTCCGCAGCCCGACAGGGTGAAGGCAGCGGCCAGCAAGGCGGCAAGGAAGGACAAGCGTTTCATGTGCCGTATTTTCTCAGATCACACCCTTGGTGCGCAGAGCCCGCTGCTGTTCGGGGCTGTAGCCGAGCACATCTGACAGCACATCGGTGGTGTGCTGGCCCAGCAGGGGCGGCGGCAGGTCTTCACGCACAGGGGTCGCGCTCATCTTGATCGGGCTGGCCACCAGACGCAAATCTGGCTTGACGGGATGCTGCCAGGTGCGCACCATCTCGCGCGCGTGCACATGCGGGTCGGCAAACACCTCGGCCAGGTTGTTGATGGCACCGCACGGTACCTTGGCGGCTTCGAGTGCGGCCAGCCAGTCCGCCTTGGTGCGCGTCTTCAAAATCACTTCCAGCTGCGGCACCAGCTCGGCGCGATGGCGCACGCGGTTGGCGTTTTGTGCATAACGCGGGTCCTGCGCCAGTTCAGGTACACCGGCCACAGCGCAAAACTTGGCAAACTGACCATCGTTGCCGACCGCCAAAATGATGTGGTCGCGCGCGCCGCTGGCACTGCCCTCGGGGGGCTTCACCTCAAACACCTGGTACGGCACGATGTTCTGGTGCGCGTTGCCTGCCCGCCCTGGCGCCTTGCCGCTCACCAGGTAATTGGCGCCCAGGTTGGCCAGCATGGCCACCTGCACATCCAACAGCGCCATGTCCAGGTGCTGGCCCTGGCCCGTGCGTTCGGCATGGCGCAGCGCCGCCAAAATGCCCACCGTGGCGTACATGCCGGTGAACAGGTCGGTCACCGCCACACCCACTTTTTGCGGACCACCGCCCAGGTCATCGCGCTCGCCGGTCACACTCATCAGCCCGCCCATGCCCTGAATGGCGTAGTCGTATCCGGCGCGGTCCTTGTAGGGGCCGGTCTGGCCAAAGCCGGTCACGCTGCAATACACCAGCTTGGGGTTGATGGCCGACAGGCTGGCGTAGTCCAACCCATAGCGTGCCATGTCACCGACCTTGAAGTTCTCGATGAACACATCGCAATGCTTGACCAGTTCGCGAATCAGTTGCTGGCCATCGGGCTGTGCGATGTCACAAGTCAGCGAGCGTTTGTTGCGGTTGGCGCCCAGGTAATAGGCGGCCTCTTGTGTGTCGTGGCCATCGGCATCCTTGAGGAAGGGAGGACCCCAGGCGCGCGTGTCGTCGCCCGTACCGGGGCGTTCAATCTTGATCACGTCGGCGCCCAGGTCGGCCAGGTTTTGGGTGCACCAAGGCCCGGCCAGCACGCGGGAGAGGTCGAGGATGCGGATTCCATCAAGAGCATTCATGGGGTGATTGTCGTCAAAAAAATCCAGAAAGCTTGCCCTGCAAGCGATCAGTGCGTGCATTGCCGGCAGGGTTGGCTATCTACAATGAGGCGATGCGAAACCTCTTCTTGCTGGCCCTTGTCGCCATGCTGGCCGCTTGCAGCCCAAATCAGAACTGGCGCCAGGTCACGGTGGACGGCACACGGCTTAAAGTGCAGCTGCCCTGTAAACCAGACCGCACCACCCGCGAGGTGCCCTTGGGCGGCGTGTCGGTGCCGCTGACGGTGGTGGGCTGCGAGTCGGGCGACGCCATGTTGGCCGTGATGACCGCAGCCCTTGCGCCTGGTGCCGACGCGCAGGCGGTGCTGCAAGGCTGGCACAAAGCCACCTTGGCCAATCTGCATGCCCCCCAAACACAAGAGGCCCAAGCCTGGCAGCGCCCCGGCTTCATGCCCTTGGGCGCCGCGCAGCGCATCACGGCCCAGGGCCAACGCGCCGACGGGCAAGCCGTGACCGCGCATGCGGTCTGGGGCGCCTACCCCGAGGGCGACCATGTGCGCGTGGTCCATGCCGTGGTCTATGCGACCAAGGCGCAGCCGCAACTGGCGCAAACCTTGTTTGACGGACTGCAGCCATGAGCGCGCAGCACATCCCGCGCCGCATGGCTGTGGTGGTGTTCCTGAGCTTTGCGCTGGCCTACTTCTTTTCGGCGCTGGTGCGCGCCATCACGGCCACGCTGTCTCCGGTGCTCACGCTAGAGCTTGGTCTGCAGGCGCGCGACCTTGGCCTGCTGGCCGGGGGGTACTTTCTGGGTTTTTCGCTCACCCAGCTGCCCCTGGGCCGCTGGCTCGACCGGCACGGCCCGCGCAGCGTCATCCTGGCCTTTTTGTCGGTGGCGGTGCTGGGCTGTCTGGCTTTCGCCTGGGCCGACAGCTTTGGTGGCTTGCTGCTGGCGCGCATGCTGTGCGGCGTGGGCGTCAGCGCCTGCCTGATGGCGCCGCTGACGGGCTACCGCCGCTGGTTCAACGCCAGCACCCAGCTGCGTACCAACTCCTGGATGCTCATGACCGGCTCGCTGGGCATGGTGGCCGCCACCTTGCCGGTGCAGTGGCTGCTGCCGCTGTGGGGCTGGCGCGCGCTGTTTGTGGCCATGGCGGTGTGCATTGCACTGTCCATGCTGTGCATACGCCTGCTGGTGCCTGCCTGGCAGCGCCACGCACCAGCGCAGACCGCTCAGACCGCTCAGGCCGTGGCGGTCGATGACGACGGTGGCTACAGTGCCATTTGGCGCAGCCGCTACTTCTGGCGCATGACGCCAATTGGCTTTTTCAGCTACGGCGGCATGGTCGCCATCCAGACCTTGTGGGCCGGACCCTGGATGACCCAGGTGGCCGGCTGGAGCCCGTTGGCTTCGGCCACGGGCCTGTTTGTCATCAACTTGTCCATGCTCACCAGCTTTTGGCTGTGGGGCTGGGTCACGCCCGCGCTGGCACGCCGCGGCATCCACGCCGATGTGCTGATCGCACGGGGTTTTCCGCTGAGCTTTGTGGCACTGGGCGCACTGGTCTGGGCCGGACCTGCTGCGGGTGATGCGGCGGCCCTCTTGCTGGCGGCGTTTTGCGTGAGCAGCACCTTTGTCTCGCTGGCCCAACCGGCCGTGGGCATGGCCTTTGCCCCGCATCTGGCGGGCCGCGCCCTGTCGGCCTACAACCTGGTCATCTTTGCCGGCATCTTTGTGGTGCAGTGGGGACTGGGTCTGGGGGTGGATCTGGCGCGCAGCCTGGGCTGGAGCACGGTGGCCGCCTACCAGGCGGCATTTGGTGTCTTTGGTGCGGCTTCTTTGTTGTCCTGGCTCTTTTTCATCGGCTGGCGCACCGATAATCCACGCTGACATGAACGCCATCCTGATCATCGCCCACACCCCGCTGGCCAGTGCCTTGCGCGACTGTGCTCTGCACGTCTTTCCAGACTGTGCAGCCGGTGTGGCCGCACTGGATGTGCCCGCCCACGAAGCCCCCGAAGACACCCTGGCGCGTGCGCAAACCGCCCTCGACGGCCTTGACGCCGAGGGCGTGCTGCTGATGAGCGACGTGTTTGGCGCCACCCCCTGCAACGTGGCGCAAAAACTCAACGACGGCAGCCATACCCGGCTGGTGTCGGGCGCCAACCTGCCCATGCTGCTGCGCAGCGTGTGTTACCGCCACGAAAGCCTGGAGGCGCTGGCCAGCCGGGCGCAGGCGGGGGGCGCCCAGGGCATCATGACCGTGGGCTGCACCGCCCCACAAAACCAGACCGGAAAGCCACACCATGCCCCAGGCCACCACCACAGTCAGCAATAAGCTGGGCTTGCATGCCCGCGCCTCGGCCAAGCTCACCAAGCTGGCCGGCAGCTTCCCGTGCGACGTGTGGCTGAGCAAAGGCGAGCGCAAAGTCAATGCCAAAAGCATCATGGGTGTGATGATGCTGGCCGCTGGCGTTGGCACCGAAGTGACGCTGGAGACCCGTGGCGAGCGCGACCAGGAGGCGCTGGACGCCATCCTCGCGCTCATGGCCGACAAATTTGGCGAGGGTGAATAAATGACCTTCAGCATCCACGGACTGGCGGTTGCGCGCGGCATTGCGATCGGCCGTGCCGTGCTGGTTGCCTCCAGCCGGGTGGATGTGGCGCACTATTTCATTGCGCCAGAGCAGGTCAGAGCCGAACTCGTGCGCCTGCGCAAAGCGCGCGACGAAGTCATTGAAGAGTTGCAGCGTCTGCAAAGAGACCTGCCCAAAGACGCTCCGCACGAGCTGGGTGCCCTGCTCGATGTGCACCTCATGCTGCTCGAAGACGAGGAACTGACGGCCGGGGTGCGCCAGTGGATCGAGGAGCGCTTCTACAACGCCGAATGGGCGCTCACCAGCCAGCTCGAAATCATCGGACGCCAGTTCGATGAAATGGAAGACCCCTACCTGCGCGAGCGCAAGGCCGACCTTGAACAAGTGGCCGAGCGCGTGCTGCAAAGCCTCAAGGGCACGGGCTCGGCCATGGTACGGACGCCGCAGCCGCAACGTCCGCAGCAAGAGCTGCACCTTGAAGACACCGACGTGCCGCTGGTGCTGGTCGCGCACGACCTCTCGCCTGCCGACATGCTGCAGTTCAAGCAAAGCGTGTTTGCCGGCTTTGTGACCGACGTGGGGGGTAAAACCTCGCACACCGCCATCGTCGCGCGCAGCCTCGACATCCCGGCCGTGGTGGGCGCCCGCACTGCCAGCCAGTTGGTCAAGCAAGACGACTGGGTCATCATCGACGGCGACGCCGGGGTCATCATCGTGGACCCCTCGCCCATCATCCTGTCCGAATACAGCTTCAAGCAGCGCCAGGGCCAGGTCGAGCGCGAACGCTTGGCGCGTCTGCGCCACACCCCAGCAGTCACACTCGACGGCGAAAAGATCGAGCTGCTGGCCAACATTGAAATGCCCGAAGACACCGCTGCCGCCCTGGCCACCGGCGTGGTGGGCGTGGGTCTGTTTCGCTCGGAATTTTTGTTCATGGGCCGCCAGGGCAACCTGCCGGACGAAGAAGAGCAATACCAGGCCTACCGCCGTGCGGTGGAGGGCATGAACGGCCTGCCCGTGACCATCCGCACCGTGGACGTGGGCGCCGACAAACCGCTGGATGAAACCCGCCACGACGCCGCCCACCTCAACCCGGCACTGGGCCTGCGCGCCATCCGCTGGAGCTTGGCCGACCCGTCCATGTTCCTCACGCAATTGCGCGCCATCTTGCGTGCGGCGGCGCACGGCAAAGTGCACCTGCTTATTCCCATGCTCACGCACGCCAGCGAAATCCGCCAGACCCTGCAGCTCATCGAGCAAGCCCGCCAGGAGCTGGACGGCAAAGCCATGGTCTACGGCCCGGTGCGCCTGGGTGCCATGATTGAAATCCCGGCGGCGGCGTTGTCATTGCGCCTGTTCCTCAAGCATTTCGACTTCCTGTCGATCGGCACCAATGACCTGATCCAGTACACCCTGGCGATTGACCGCGCCGACGAATCGGTGGCCCACCTGTACGACCCGCTGCATCCCGCGGTGTTGCGCCTGGTGGCCGACACCATCGCCGCGGCCCGTGCGCAAGGCAAAGGCGTGTCGGTCTGCGGTGAAATGGCCGGTGACGTCACCATGACCAAACTGCTGCTGGGCCTGGGCCTGCGTAGCTTCTCCATGCACCCCTCGCAAGTGCTGGCTGTCAAACAACGCATTCTTTTGTCCAGCACCGACAAGCTCAAAATCTGGGCCGACGAAGTGCTCGAAAGCGACGACCCTGCCAGCCTGATGCCACGCTGAAGTGCTTACAGCGAGGGCGCCATCAACGCTGCCGCCCCATCCACGCCGCGCCCACGATCATCACGGCCGCCAAAGCGACACTCATGCTGACGGGCTCGTCCCGGTGCCACAGCAAAAGCAGGGTAGACAGCAGTGGCGTCAAAAAGCTCAGCAGGCCAATTTGCTGCGCATTGCCCCGCTTGAGCGCTGCATCCCACAAATAAAAAGCCGCGCCCAGAGGCCCCAGGCCCATCAGCACCAGCCAGGGCCAGTCTTGTGCGCTCACCTGCGCGGCAGGCTCCAGCAGCGCATGGCAAGCCAGCGACAGCGCACCCGACACCAGCGCAAACAAGCCAATGGCCGAGGTGGCAAACGGTGGCACCCGCTGCGTCAGCAGCGAATAACTGGCCCACACAAAAGCCGACGCCAGCGCTGGCACATAGCCCCAGGCCAGGCCACCCTCCACCGATTGGCCGCCCACAATGGCCAGCGCAGCACCCGCAAAACCCAGCAAGGCGGCCAGCACCTGGCGCCAATGCAGCTTCATGCCCGGCAAAAACAGCGGTGCCAGCACCACCATGCCCAGCGGCCACAGGTAATTGACCAGATTGGCCTGCACCGGCGGCGCGTGGCGCAAGGCGATGAACAGCAAAAAGTGAAAGCCAAACAGTCCGTACACGCCCAGCACCAGCGTGCGCCAGGGCATGCGCCACTGAGAAAAATCAAAGCGCGACAGCGGCAAAGCGATCACACTGCCCATGAGCAAGGCCACGCCCGTCAGCCAAAACGGCGGCAAATGGGCCAGGCGCACGCCCAGCATGGCCAGACTGGCCCACAGCACAATGGCCCCCAGGGCCAGGTAACGTGACATATTCATGCCCGGATTCTCTTCGATTCACAACACATAAAGCAGCCCCATGAGCACCTTTGATCACACTGGCCTGATCCAGAACATCAGCACCCAACTCGGCCCCTTTCGCAAAGCACAGCCCGAAGCCATGCAGGGCTTCGGTCAACTGGCCAAGGCGGCCATGGCCGAAGGCGCTGTCAGCGAAAAACACAAAGAGCTGATTGCATTGGCCATCGGCATCACCCAGCACTGCTCGGGCTGCATCGGCTTTCACGTCAAGGCGCTCAAGCGCCTGGGCGCCACCAAGACCGAACTCGAAGAAATGCTGGCCGTGTGCGTGTACATGGGCGGTGGCCCGGCGCTCATGTACGCGTCAGAGGCACTGGCGGCCTGGGACCAGATGGCCTGAACTCAAACGCGGCTAACATCGCCGCCTGTGAGATCCCCCATTGCCATTGTTGACGTAGACCGTTGCGACACCTGGACGCGTTACCGCAGCGGCTTGTGCGACAGCTGTGCCGCCAACTGCTGCACCATGCCGGTCGAGGTGCGCCTGCCCGACCTGGTGCGCCTGGGCCTGGTGGATGCCTTCGAGGCCGAGCACGAGGCGCCCAAGCAAATCGCCAAACGCCTCGAAAAAGCCGGGCTGATCGATCACTTCAACTTCCGCAACAGCATCTACACCCTGGCCCGCCGCGCCAACGGCGACTGCGCCAACCTGCACCCGCAAACCCGCCGCTGCACCGTCTATGCGCAGCGGCCCGACACCTGCCGCAAACACCCCCAGACCGGCCCCAAGCCCGGCTACTGCCCCTACGGCGACAAAAAGCACTCGCGCTGAATTCACGCGACCTGGCGACACTCACGTGGCAGGGCTGGTCGCCTGCAAGGGCATGGGTGTCGTCCTGACTTTCCGTGCGAGAGTACCGGCCTTGCAATCAAAACGCCGTCAAAGGATGGCGTTTGCGCAATGGCTTAAGACGGGGCCGCGGGGTTCAGCACCCCATGCGCCTGCTGGTCCGCGTGGTAGCTGGAGCGCACCATCGCGCCCACGGCGGCGTGGGTGAAGCCCATCTCGTAGGCTTTGGCTTCAAACATCTTGAAGGTGTCGGGGTGGACGTAGCGGCGCACCGGCAGGTGGCTGTTGCTGGGGGCCAGGTATTGGCCAATCGTCAGCATGTCGATGTCGTGCGCACGCATGTCGCGCATGACTTCCAGGATCTCTTCGTCGGTTTCGCCCAGGCCGACCATCAGGCCGCTCTTGGTCGGGATGTGCGGGAAGCGGGCCTTGAAATCCTGGAGCAGCTTGAGCGAGTGCGCGTAGTCGGCACCCGGACGCGCTTCCTTGTAGAGGCGCGGCACGGTTTCCATGTTGTGGTTCATCACATCCGGCAGGCCGGCCGCCATGATGTCCAGCGCTTTGTCCAGGCGGCCGCGGAAGTCGGGCACCAGCACTTCGATCTGCGTTTTGGGTGACAGCTCGCGGGTGCGGGTGATGCACTGCACATAGTGGTCGGCGCCGCCGTCGCGCAGATCGTCGCGGTCCACGCTGGTGATGACCACGTAGTTGAGCTTGAGTTTGGCGATGGTTTGCGCCAGGTTCTCAGGCTCTTGGGTGTCCAGCGGGTCGGGACGGCCGTGGCCCACGTCGCAAAACGGGCAACGGCGGGTGCATTTGTCACCCATGATCATGAAGGTGGCGGTGCCCTTGCCAAAGCATTCGCCAATGTTGGGGCAGCTGGCTTCTTCGCACACCGTCACCAGCTTGTTGCTGCGCAGAATGTCCTTGATCTCGTAGAAGCGCGTGGTGGGCGAGCCGGCTTTCACGCGGATCCATTCGGGCTTTTTGAGCACTTCGGCCTGTTCAACCTTGACGGGAATGCGCGAGAGCTTGGCGGCGGCCTTCTGTTTGGCCAGCGGGTCGTAGTTCTCGACCGTTTGCGCTTCGCGCACAACGTGGCGTTCGGGGGTGGGGTTGCTCATGGGTTTGCCTTGTGAGACCGTGTCGAAGAGGGCGCCGTGCTCACAGTCGTGCCGCAAGCTGCTCGCCCAGCACCTGGGCCGCTTCGTCCCAGGTGGTCTGAACGCCGATTGTAGAAAGGTCCACGGTTTTGAGCCCAGCGTAGCCGCAGGGGTTGATGCGTTCAAAGGGTTCCAGGTCCATGGCCACATTGAGCGCGGCGCCGTGGTAGGTGCAGTGGCGGCTGACTTTGATGCCCAAAGCGCTGATCTTGCCCAGGCCGCGGAACGGGTCGGATGGATGCAACGGTCCGGCCAGCGCGGCGTGGCTGAACGGGTCGTCCAGGCGCACATAAATGCCGGGTGCGCCGCCTACGCGGTGGCCCGTCACGCCAAAGTGCGCGAGGGTGCGGATGACCGACTCTTCGAGCTTGTAGACGTATTCCTTGACGAAGTAGCCGCGCCGCTGCAGGTTCAGCAGCGGGTAAGCCATGACCTGCCCCGGGCCGTGGAAGGTGATCTGCCCGCCCCGGTTGGTCTGCACGACCGGGATGTCGCCGGGCGCCAGCAGGTGGCTGGCCTGCCCGGCCAGTCCTTGGGTGAACACCGGCGGGTGTTCGCACAGCCAAAGCTCGTCGGGGGTGTCATCGGTGCGTGCGGCCGTGAAGGCCTGCATGGCCTCGTAGGTGGGCAGGTAATCCACCCGACCGAGCTGGCGAATGTCCATTTACAGAACGATCTTGACCATGGGGTGGCTGGTCAGGCGCAGGTAGATGCCGTCCAGCTGCTCGCGGCTGGTGGCGGTGATGGTGATGGTCACGCCCAGGTAGTTGCCGCCCTTGCTGGGGCGCAGTTCCATGGTGGCGGGGTCAAAGTCGGGGTCGAACTCGCGGGCGACCACGGCGATGGCTTCGGCAAAGCCGTCCACCATCGCGCCCATGACCTTGATCGGGAAGCGGCTGGGGTATTCGATCAGCGAGTCTTTGCGCGGGTCGCTGCCGGCGGGTGGATTTTGGGATGCGCTCATGGTCGAATTATCTCCAGCAGAGTTCAGCGCCAGACCTGTACCGCGAGCACGGCGCTCCAGCCCAAGACAAAGTTGGTCAGTACCAGGGGTTGAATTTGCGCCATGGCCTTGGCGCCTGCGGGCCAGTCGTGCGCAGCCACGGCGCGACCCAGGCGCTTGAATGGCGCGAAGTAGAGGTGGGCAAAAATCAGGCACATGAGGCTGCCCAGGCCAGCCATGGCATGCCAGCCGCGCGGCGCCACCTGCATGTCGGCGGTGCTGAACATCCAGCCACCACTGGCCAAGAGCACGGCAATGGCCAACCAGACCAGCACAAAAAAGCGCGACAACACTCGGTGCAGCAAGGGCAGTCTGTGCTCAGGTGGCAGCAGGGCGATGGCGGCCGGGCGCACGGCCCACAGCAAGAGGGTCATGCCGCCCAGCCAGACGATGCCGGCGGCCAGGTGCAGCCATTGAATCCATTCGTACATGTGTGTTTGCCTTGCGTTTCAAAAAATCAGGCCGCGATTGTCGCCCCGCAAACACATTTGCTCACAAACTCGGGCTTGCACGGGTTTCTACGTATAATTGCGGACTTTGCGGGAACTGCCGCTGCGTAACCTCGGTGTAATTTGAGATGAACACAATCGTCAAGGATTCTTCGGGGAACACCCAGACTCAGCGTGTCTGGGACGATGCAGATCCCGCAGATGATGGTCTTGAAGCCAATTTCAAGCCCCTCACACCCGAGCAGGCTGCGGCCTGGCGGCAGCGCAATCCGGTCACTTCGCCTTGGTGGGTGTTGGTCCTGCAGATGCTGGTGGGTGTGGCGGTTGCCGTGTTGACCGGTGTGGTCAGTGGCCAGTTCAGGCTGGCGGCGTCTGTGGCGTGGGGTGTGGTTTCGGTGGTGGTTCCGGGCATCGTGTTCGCCAGGGCGTTGGCCCGGCAAATGCGGCTCAAGCAAGCGGGTGCGGCTTTGGCCAGTCTGTTTGTCTGGGAACTGGTCAAGATCGTTCTCACCATTGCGCTGCTGCTGGTGGCGCCCAAGGTGATTGCAGGTTTGAGCTGGCTCGCCCTGGTGGCGGGCTTTGTGGTGACGATGAAGGTGTACTGGCTGGCCATGGTGCTGAGCTGGAAGCGGCGCAAGGCGCTGACCTGATTCGGCACTGAAGTATTTGAATTTGACAAATTGGTGAACTATGTCTGCTGAAGCACACGGACCGTCCGCTGGTGAATACATCCAGCACCACCTGCACCACCTGCAGAAAGACTTTTCTTTCAACAGCGTGTCGCAGCACAGCATCGTTGACTTCAGTCTGTTCAACTTCGACTCGGTGTTCTATTCGGTCGTGCTGGGCGCTCTGGGCTGCTTCATCCTGTGGCTGGCTGCGCGCAAAGCCACGGCTGGCGTGCCGGGCCGTTTCCAGGCTGCCGTCGAAATCCTCTCTGAAATGGTCGAGAACCAGGCCAAGGGCGTGATCCACAACGCCAAGAGCCGCAAGGTCATTTCTCCGCTGGCGCTCACCGTGTTTGTCTGGATCTTTCTGATGAACGCCATGGACATGCTGCCCGTCGACCTGATCCCTTACTTCTGGCACTCTGCCGGTCCTGCTCTGGGCTTCAAGGACTACATGCGTGTCGTGCCCACCGCCGACCTGTCCACCACGCTGGGTCTGTCCACCTCGGTGCTGCTGGTCTGCCTGTTTTACAACATCAAGATCAAGGGTCTGGGCGGCTGGGCCCACGAATTGATCGCTGCGCCCTTTGGTGACCACTGGGCCCTGTATCCGGTCAACTTCCTGATGCAGATGATCGAATACCTTGCCAAGACGGTTTCGCATGGCATGCGACTGTTCGGCAACATGTTTGCAGGTGAACTGGTGTTCATGCTGATCGCCTTGATGGGTGGTGGCTGGGCCATGTCCGCCACCGGCGTCGGCCTGGCCATCGGTCATGTCGTAGCAGGTACTGTGTGGACCCTGTTCCACATCCTGGTCATCACCCTGCAAGCCTTCATCTTTATGATGTTGACGCTGATCTACACGGGTCAAGCGCACGACGCACATTGATGACCCACTCGTAAGTTTTTCTTTTTCACTTCAACTTTTCCAACCAAACCTTTAGGAGCTTTTCATGGAAAACATTCTCGGCCTCGTTGCACTGGCTTGTGGTCTGATCGTCGGTCTGGGCGCTATCGGCGCTTCCATCGGTATCGCACTGATGGGCGGCAAATTCCTGGAATCTTCTGCTCGCCAGCCTGAGCTGATGAACGAACTTCAAACCAAGATGTTCATTCTGGCTGGTCTGATCGACGCCGCCTTCCTGATTGGCGTGGCTATCGCTCTGCTGTTCGCCTTCGCCAACCCCTTCGTTCTGAAGTAATTCACGGACCCCTTCACGCTAAAGAAGGACTTGAACCGTGAACATTAACGCTACCCTGTTCCTGCAGGCCATCGTTTTTGCTGTTCTGGTGTGGTTCACGATGAAATTCGTGTGGCCCCCGATCACCAAAGCGCTGGACGAGCGGGCCCAGAAAATCGCTGACGGCCTCGCTGCCGCCGACAAGGCCAAGTCTGAACTCGCCAGTGCCAATGCGCGTGTCGAGCAAGAACTGTCTGCGTCGCGCAACGAGACGGCTTCGCGCCTGGCTGATGCCGAGCGCCGTGCCCAGGGCATCATTGATGAAGCCAAGGCGCGTGCCACCGAAGAAGGCAACAAGATCATCGCCGCTGCCAAGGCTGAAGCCGAGCAGCAAGCCGTCAAGGCCCGCGAAGCGCTGCGTGAGCAGGTCGCTGTCCTGGCGGTCAAGGGTGCCGAGCAGATTCTCCGCAAGGAAGTCAACGCCGGTGTCCACGCTGATCTGCTGGGCCGCCTCAAGACCGAGCTGTAATCGCTCCAGCCAGAGAAGACCATGGCAGAACTTGCTACCATCGCCCGCCCCTATGCCGAAGCGCTGTTCAAGGCGCAGGCATCCGACCTCGCTGGCACGGCCGCCTGGCTGGACGAACTCGCTGCAGTGGCTGACAACGCCCAGCTGCAGCAGTTCGCCGACAGCCCCAAGGCGTCCGATGAGCAGGTGTTTGAACTGGTCTCTGGCGTGCTGCGCACTGCACTGCCCGAGGCTGGCAAGAATTTCCTGCGTCTGGTGATCGAAAACCGTCGCCTCGGCGCCCTGCCCGTTGTCGCTCAACAGTTCCGTGCCCTCAAGAATGCCCAAGGTGGCACCGCCGATGCGGTGGTCTACAGCGCATTCCCCATCGACGCTTCGGCCTTGGCCGATCTGTCGACCACCCTGGAAAAGCGTTTCGCACGCAAGCTCAATGTGAGCATCCAGCAAGACGAGTCGCTGATTGGCGGCATCCGTGTGGTGGTGGGTGACGAGGTTCTGGACACGTCTGTCAAGGCCCGACTGGAACAAATGAAAGCGGCCCTCACGGCGTAAGGCGTGAGACCGGACTATTTAAAGAAAGAAGGAAAGAGTCATGCAACTCAATCCCGCAGAAATTTCTGAACTGATCAAGAGCCGGATCCAGGGCCTGTCCGCCAGCGCCGATATCCGCAACCAGGGCACCGTGGTGTCCGTGACCGACGGTATCGTCCGCATCCACGGCTTGTCCGAAGTGATGCAAGGCGAAATGCTGGAATTCCCCGCCACCAAGGACGGTACGGCCACCTATGGCCTGGCCCTGAACCTTGAGCGCGACTCTGTCGGCGCCGTGATTCTGGGTGAATACGAGCACATCTCCGAAGGCGACACCGTCAAGTGCACGGGCCGCATTCTGGAAGTGCCGGTGGGCCCCGAACTGATTGGCCGTGTGGTGAATGCTCTGGGTCAGCCGATCGACGGCAAAGGCCCGATCAACGCCAAGATGACGGACGTGATTGAAAAGGTCGCTCCGGGCGTGATCGCACGTCAGTCCGTGGACCAGCCAGTGCAGACCGGCCTGAAGTCCATCGACTCGATGGTGCCCGTTGGCCGTGGCCAGCGCGAACTGATCATCGGTGACCGTCAGACCGGTAAGACCGCTGTGGCCATCGACGCCATCATCAATCAGAAGGGTCAGAACATGACCTGCGTTTACGTCGCGATTGGCCAGAAGGCCTCGTCGATCAAGAACGTGGTGCGTGCTCTGGAGCAAGCTGGCGCGATGGAATACACCATTGTGGTGGCCGCTTCCGCCTCCGAATCCGCTGCCATGCAGTACGTGTCGGCCTACTCCGGTTGCACGATGGGCGAATACTTCCGTGACCGTGGCCAGGACGCCCTGATCGTTTATGACGATCTGTCCAAGCAGGCCGTGGCCTACCGTCAGGTGTCGTTGTTGCTGCGTCGTCCCCCGGGCCGCGAAGCTTACCCTGGCGACGTGTTCTATCTCCATAGCCGTCTGCTCGAGCGCGCAGCCCGCGTGAATGCCGACTACGTTGAAGCCTTCACCAAAGGCGCCGTCAAGGGCCAGACCGGTTCGCTGACCGCCCTGCCGATCATCGAAACGCAAGCTGGCGACGTGTCCGCTTTCGTGCCGACCAACGTGATCTCCATCACCGATGGCCAGATCTTCCTGGAAACCAGCCTGTTCAACGCCGGTATCCGTCCCGCCATCAACGCCGGTATCTCCGTGTCCCGCGTCGGTGGTGCAGCGCAGACCAAACTGGTGAAGAACCTGTCCGGTGGTATCCGTACCGACCTGGCGCAGTACCGTGAACTGGCCGCTTTCGCGCAGTTCGCCTCTGACCTGGACGAAGCCACCCGCAAGCAGCTCGACCGCGGTGCCCGCGTGACCGAACTGCTCAAGCAGGCCCAGTACAGCCCCCTGTCCATCAGCACGATGGCTGCCACGCTGTTCGCCGTGAACAAAGGCTACATGGACGACATCGCTGTCAACCGTGTGCTGGCTTTTGAATCCGGCCTGCATGGCCACCTCAAGGACAAGCATGCTGCGCTGCTGGCCAAGCTGGAAGCCGACAAGGCCATGGACAAGGACGCTGAAGCCGAACTGAACACTGCGATTGCAGCGTTCAAGAAGACATTCGCTTAATTCCCTGACTGACCAAGGAGCCCTTCATGGCAGCAGGCAAGGAAATACGCGGCAAGATCAAATCGGTGGAAAACACCAAGAAGATCACTAAGGCCATGGAAATGGTCGCCGCATCCAAAATGCGCAAGGCGCAGGACCGGATGCGTGCCGCTCGTCCCTACAGCGAAAAAGTCCGTAACGTCGCGGCCAACCTGAGCAAGGCCAACCCTGAGTACGTGCACCCGTTCATGCAGACCAACGAGTCGAAAACGGCGGGTTTCATCGTCGTCACGACCGACAAGGGTCTGTGCGGCGGCATGAACACCAACGTGTTGCGTGCTGTCACCAACAAGATGCGTGACCTGCAGGCGCAGGGCACCGGCATCGAGGCGGTGGCCATCGGCAACAAGGGTTTGGGCTTCCTCAATCGCGTGGGCGCCAAGGTCGTGTCGCATGTCACCCAGATGGGCGACACGCCGCACCTCGAACGCCTGATCGGCCCTGTGAAGGTGCTGCTCGACGCTTACAACCGTGGCGAGATCAACGCCGTGTACCTCTCGTACACCAAGTTCATCAACACCATGAAGCAGGAATCGGTGGTGGAGCAGTTGCTGCCGCTGTCTGCTGAGGCGCTGGAGCCGTCCGAAAGCCAGCACGCCTGGGACTACATCTACGAACCCGATGCACAGACGGTCATTGACGACCTGCTGCTGCGCTACATCGAAGCGCTGGTGTACCAGGCTGTGGCCGAAAACATGGCTTCCGAGCAGTCGGCCCGCATGGTGGCCATGAAGGCTGCGACCGACAACGCCGGCAACGTGATTGCCGAACTCAAGCTGGTTTACAACAAGACGCGTCAGGCGGCGATCACGAAGGAACTCTCCGAGATCGTGGCCGGTGCCGCGGCGGTTTGAGACGGCAAACACACTGATTCAATTACTGGAGCAAAAAAATGGCTCAAGCTAAAGGCAATATCGTTCAATGTATCGGCGCCGTGGTGGACGTCGAGTTCCCGCGTGACCAGATGCCCAAGGTCTACGATGCCCTCAAGATGGAAGGCAGCGCACTGACCCTGGAAGTCCAGCAGCAGCTGGGCGACGGCGTGGTGCGTACCATCGCGCTGGGTTCTTCCGACGGTCTGCGTCGTGGCATGCAGGTGTACAACACCGACGCCAACATCACCGTGCCCGTGGGCAAGGCCACCCTGGGCCGCATCATGGACGTGCTGGGCAACCCCATCGACGAGCGCGGCCCTGTGGACCAGTCTTTGACGGCCCCCATCCACCGCAAGGCGCCCGCCTACGACGAACTGTCGCCCTCGCAGGAACTGCTGGAAACCGGCATCAAGGTGATCGACCTGGTCTGCCCCTTCGCCAAAGGCGGCAAGGTGGGCCTGTTCGGTGGCGCCGGTGTGGGCAAGACCGTGAACATGATGGAACTCATCAACAACATCGCCAAGGCGCACTCGGGTCTGTCCGTGTTCGCTGGTGTGGGTGAGCGTACCCGTGAGGGCAACGACTTCTACCACGAGATGGCTGATTCCGGCGTCGTGAAGCTGGACAACCTGGCCGAATCCAAAGTGGCCATGGTGTACGGTCAGATGAACGAGCCCCCAGGCAACCGTCTGCGCGTGGCCCTGACCGGTCTGACCATCGCCGAGTCCTTCCGTGACGAAGGCCGTGACGTGCTGTTCTTCGTGGACAACATCTACCGTTACACCCTGGCTGGTACCGAAGTGTCCGCGCTGCTGGGCCGTATGCCTTCCGCCGTGGGCTACCAGCCGACGCTGGCCGAGGAAATGGGCCGCCTGCAGGAACGTATCACGTCCACCAAAGTGGGCTCCATCACGTCCATCCAGGCCGTGTACGTGCCTGCCGATGACTTGACCGACCCCTCCCCTGCCACCACCTTCGCCCACTTGGACTCCACTGTGGTGCTGTCGCGTGACATCGCTGCCCTGGGTATCTACCCCGCTGTGGACCCGCTGGACTCCACCAGCCGTCAGCTGGACCCGCACGTGGTCGGCGAAGAGCACTACGGCACCGCCCGTGCTGTTCAGGGCACACTGCAGCGCTACAAGGAACTGCGCGACATCATCGCCATTCTGGGCATGGACGAACTGGCACCCGAAGACAAACTGGTCGTGGCCCGCGCTCGTAAGATGCAGCGTTTCCTGTCCCAGCCCTTCCACGTGGCCGAAGTGTTCACCGGTTCGCCAGGCAAGTACGTGCCGCTGGCTGAAACCATCCGTGGTTTCAAGATGATCGTCAACGGTGAGTGCGATCACCTGCCCGAACAGGCCTTCTACATGGTCGGCACGATCGACGAAGCCTTCGAAAAGGCCAAGAAAGTCGCTTAAGCGGAACGATGAGGCGGCCTCGGTCGCCTCACCGCTGAAACCACTTTCCCCTTTTTGAAACTGGAGCAAACATGAACACCATCCACGTTGATGTGGTCAGTGCAGAAGAGTCCATCTACTCGGGCGAAGCCCGGTTCGTGGCCCTGCCCGGTGAAGCTGGCGAACTGGGCATTTACCCGCGCCACACACCGCTGATCACCCGCATCAAGGCCGGGTCTGTTCGCATCGAGACGGCTGACGGTGGCGAAGAATTCGTCTTCGTCGCCGGCGGCATTCTGGAAGTGCAGCCCCACTGCGTGACCGTGCTGTCCGACACCGCCATCCGCGGCAAGGACCTCGACGAAGAGAAAGCCAACGCGGCCAAGCTGGCCGCCCAGGAAGCCATCCGCAACGCCAAGAGCGAAGTGGATCTGGCCACGGCCCAGGCCGAACTGGCCGTGCTGGCCGCCCAACTGGCGGCCTTGCGCAAGTACCGCGCCAAGAAGTAATTCCTGATCCGGTCCCATAAAACCCGGCACAGCAATGTGGCCGGGTTTTTTATTTGGCAAACTACACCCCTACATGGCCGCGTGGTCGCGGCTTCTACACAGGGACAGTCGTCACCATGAAACGTCAGAAATTGCAGGCCGCCACGGTAGGGGGAACCCCCGACGATGTGGAGCACGCCTTCTATGAGGCGCTCAACCATGCCGACATCGCGCAGATGATGGCTTGCTGGGCCGAAGAAGACGAGGTGGTGTGCGTGCATCCCGGTGGCCAGCGCTTGATTGGCGTGGGGGCGATCCGCAGCGCCTTTGAAACCCTGTTCGCCAATGGCGGCGTGCAGGTGCATCCCGAGCGAATCCACAAAATTGACGCGCTTGCCAGCGCCGTGCACCACTTGGTCGAGCGCATCGCCGTGGCCACGCCTGAGGGCGAAAAAAATGCCTGGGTCACGGTAACCAATGTTTACCACAAGACCCCTCAAGGGTGGCGCATGGTGGCGCACCACGCCAGTCCGGGCACACCAGAGGGGGGTGCCGACGCCGCTGGGCGCCCAGCGGTGCTGCACTGATGGCGCCAATGCACTACCAAGCACCTTGGTGGTTGCCAGGAGGGCATTTGCAAACCATCTGGTCGGCGCTGTACGCGCGCAAACGCCATGCGCCACAGCAGGGGCTACTGCGTGAGCGCTGGAATACCCCGGACGATGACTTCATTGATGTGGATTGGCAGCACGCCAGTCATCCGGCGCGGCCGTTGATGGTGATGTTCCATGGCCTTGAAGGCTCCTCGCTGAGCCACTACGCGCAGGCATGCGCCGATTGGGCGGCTGAGCATGATGTGCAGTGGGTGATGCCGCACTTTCGGGGGTGTGGCGGCGAACTCAACCGCAAGCCACGCGCCTACCACTCGGGTGACCATGCCGAGATCGACTGGATTTTGCGGCGCTTGCGTGGTCAGCACCGCTCTGCGGGTGGCAAAGTCCTGGTCGCCCTGGGCGTGTCCTTGGGCGGCAATGCCTTGATGCGCTGGGCCGGTGAGCACGGTGAGTCCGCGCGGCAGCAGGCCGATGCCGTGGCCGCGATTTGTTCTCCGCTGGACCTGGCGCGCAGTGGGCATGCCATTGGCCAAGGCTTTAACCGGCAGGTGTACACGCGCATGTTCCTGCGCAGCATGAAGCCCAAGGCTTTGGCCAAGCTTGCACAGCACCCTGGCCTGTTTGAGCGCAAGCGCTTGCAGGCCGCACGTGACCTGTTTGACTTTGACAATGTGTTCACGGCGCCGCTGCACGGCTTTCGGGACACATATGATTATTGGCGCCGTGCATCGGCCAAGCCCTTGCTGGGGCAGGTGCGTGTGCCGGCCTTGCTGGTCAATGCGCTCAACGACCCCTTTGTGCCCGCCAACAGCCTGCCTGGGCCAGCCGATGTGAGCGACAGCGTGACGCTGTGGCAACCCCGCCATGGCGGGCATGTGGGCTTTGCCAGCGGGCGCTGGCCAGGCCATGTGCGTGCTTTGCCTGACCGGGTGGGTTACTGGTTGCTGCAGGCGGCAGGCGTGAGCCAGGAGGATGTGCATGGATGATCTGGTTCGACAAGCCATGGCCAAATGGCCGAATGTGCCTGACTGCTACGGATGGTTGGGTCTGGACGACCGCGGGCAATGGCTCATGCGCGACGACCGCGTGCAGGCGCTGGGGGCCTTTCAAAGCGGTGTGCCGGGTGCCAAAGGCTCGGTGCTGCGGCATGACAAACTGATCGACTTCATTGGTCGCAACTACGAGGCCGATGCGCAGGGTCGGTGGTATTTTCAGAACGGTCCGCAGCGGGTCTATGTGGAGCTGGAAAGCACGCCGCTGGTCTGGCGCGTGTCACACGACGGCACGGCCACCACACACACAGGTCGTGTCTGCGAAGTGCTGGCTTGCCTGGTGGACGAAGACGGACGTGTTTACCTGCACACCGCGCAGGGTCTGGGCCTGGTGCACACCCTGGACGTGGGGGTGGTGGCTGAATGGATCGAACAGGGCCGCTGGGCGGTGCAGGAATGCCTGCGCAGCGAGTTGCCGCAGCGCTACGGCTACGTGGTCAGTCCACAGCAAAGCAAGCCATAGACTCGCCGCTGTACTGAAAACAAAAAAGCCGACCTGCAGGTCGGCTTTTGGCGGAAAGAAGTGGCTTACTTCTTGTCGCCTTCGGGCGCAGCAGGCGCTTTGGGTTCTTCGAACTTGCCGCCGCCGTTGTTGGCCATGTAGGCCACAGCGCGGGCAACTTCGACATCGGTGAAGTCGCCACCACCCTGGGCGCCCATGGCACCTTTGCCCTTGAGGGCGGAATTGACGAGGGCATCAAAGCCTTGCTTGATGCGGGCGCCCCAGGCACCAGCATCGCCAAACTTGGGGGCACCCGCTGCGCCAGAACCGTGGCAGGCCACGCACTGGGCTTTGTAGACCTCTTCGCCGGCCTTGAGGGGGCGGTTGGCATCGCGCACTTCAACGGCACCCACTTTCTGGATGCGCTCGGCCACAGCACGCTCGCTGTCGCTGGCGCCGGGGGCTTCCTTGTTGGCCGAGGTCACATAGGCCACGAGGCCGATGATGATGAACACCGGAATCACAAACGCGGCAATGCTGGCCCAGACCAGTTGCTTGGGGGTGGTGATGGGGCCGGTGTGGGCTTCGTGCTGATCGTGCTGGCTCATGACATCCTCTGATGAATGGCCTCGCCGGTGGCGGGGCATGTATTGACCGGAATCAACCGGGCATTATAGCGGCCCGTCCTTCACGGAACTTGCAGCTGTCCATTGCAGGGTGAGCGCGTGCGATAATGCCCGAGACCTTCTGATGCGGCTGTAGCTCAGTGGATAGAGTATTGGCCTCCGAAGCCAAGGGTCGTGGGTTCGATCCCCGCCAGCCGCGCCAAATTCGCTCACGCCACCCTTTGCGGTGGCGTTTTGGTTTCTGCATCAACAACGGGGTGCGCAGCATGGGCAAGCGGTGGTGGCTTTGGTGCTGGATGTGGCTGGCGCTGGGGGTGCAGGCGCAAGTCTTGCCTGCTGCGGTGCCTGGTGATGACCCGGCTGGCGTGGTGGTAGTGCTGGCCGGTGGCGGCGCCAAGGGCTTTGCGCACCTCGCGGTTCTGCGGCGGCTGGAGCGGGATGGCGTCAAGATCGCCCGTCTGGTGGGCACCAGCATGGGGGCCGTGATTGGAGGTCTGTACGCCAGTGGCATGAGCACCGACGACATTGAGCGTGTGATGGGCAGTCTGGACCCGGCCAAGGTGGCGCTGGACCAGATTGACAGGCTGGAGTTGCCATTGCGCTCGCGCGAGTACCAACGCCAGTATCCGATCGAGATGGAGTTTGGCCTGAAGGCTGGCCAGCTCGGTTTTGCCCGTGGCGTGAGCGACGGGCAGCGCTTTCTGGCCTTGCTGCAGCAGCTCACGGCGCATGTGCCGCCGAACGTGAATTTTGACGAGCTGCGCATCCCATTTCGGGCTGTGGCCACACGTTACCGCGATGGCGAACCCGTGGTGTTTCGCGCCGGGTCATTGCACCTGGCCATCCGCGCCAGCATGGCGGCGCCCGGCGTGTTTGCACCGGTCGAGGTCGAGGGTGAAACCTATGTCGATGGCGGATTGGTGGCCAATTTGCCGGTGGACGTGGCCTTGCATGAGGGCGCCACGGTGGTGGTGGCCTCTTATTTGGGGCAGACGCCGGACAACACCGATGCATCGACTGGCAATGCGCTGGTGATTGCCAACCAGATGCTCAATATCCTGATTCGGCAAAACGAAAAACGCAATCTGGCTTTGCTGCGCCCGCAGGATGTGTTGGTGCAACCCCAGCTCAAGGATGTGGGCTTTACCGACTTCAGGCGCGCCTCCGAGATCGTGGCCAAGGGCGAGCAGGCGGTGCTGGCACAAGAGGTGCAGTTTGCTGCACTGGCCAAAGCGCATGGCGCGCTGGAGGCCCCTTCACCGCAGCAACCCCGCTTGCGTTTTGATGAGCGCGAGGTGATGGTGGACGAGGTGCGTGTGACGGGCATCGAACACACCAATGCCCGCTATGTGGCTTCGGGCTTCGAGCCCCTGCGCGGGCGCGAGTTCTCAGCGCAGGCGGTGGCCAGCGTGATCGACCGGCTCTACACCAGCGGCTATTACGAGCGGCTGAGCTACAGCCTGGAGCAGCTGCACGATGGACGTTATGCGCTGCTGGTCGATGTGCAGGAAAAAACCTATGGCCCGCATTACTTCAAAACCAGCCTGGGCTTTGCAGCCGAGCGGCACGGGATCAACCAGTTTTCGGTGGGGCTGGGGTACAGGCGCCCCTGGCTGACCGATGCGGGTCTGGCGCTGTCGGTGGACGCACAAGCCGGCACCCAAACACAGCTGGGTGTCAAGCTCTACCAGCCGGTGGTCACGGGCCTGGGTTTGCAAGGCTATGCGCAATACCAAAGCAATTTGTGGCCGGTGTATGCGCCGGTCGATGTGCCGGTGCTGGCCCGTGGCCGCCTGGCCGATGCTGTGCTTTCCAGCCGCACAGCAGGCGTGGACCTGGCCCAGGATCTGGGACGGGGTGCGGTTTTGCGGGTGGGCTGGGTGGCGCGCCAGTTGGACTACCAGCTCGACACGGCGGGCACAGTCAGCGCACCGCTGCAAGGCGGCGGCAGCTACGACCTGACGCTGGGAGACCAACGCCTGCGCTATGGGGGCTGGCGCCTGCAGTGGTTGGTGGACAAGCTCGACTCGGTCAGCTTTCCTGAGCAGGGACACTACGTGAACGCCGTGGCCGAACAGGGCGTGGTGGGCACGTCCACGCGCAGCTATGGCCTGAGCGCGCGCTGGGCCTACCCCTACCGCACGCATGTGCTCAACTTGGGCTTCAACCTGGCGGGCAGCGAGGTCTCAGCCGACTGTGCGCAGTGCCGCGCGCCAAGCTACCTGTACCTGGGTGGTTTTCAGAACATGGGGGCTTACCGCTCGGGTGAACTGGTGGGCAACCGCCTGGCCCATGCCTATGCCACTTACATGTACCGCTGGTCAGACGGTGGTTTGCTGCGGCAAAAGACGTTTCTGGGATTCACAGCCGAAGCGGGGGACGCGTGGTTTGACGGGCAAGGTCACACCACACGCTACAGCGGCACCGTCTTCATGGCGGTGGACAGCAAAATCGGTGACATTTATTTGGGGTTGGCACGTGGCAGCCGCGGTGCGAACAATGCCTTTGTGCAGCTGGGGCGGCGCTTTGGCTGGTGATGCCTGCCCCGATCAGGGCGTGAGGGGCACGTCGTTCTTCTGACGTGGTGTGCCCACTGGGCGACTGGTTTGCCCGTTCTGGGTGGCGGCGATGTCCTCTGCACTGGGGTACTGGTCCAGCAGCCAGTAGTCAAACACGCGGCGGGCAATGGGTGCAGCATGGGCGGCGCCAAAGCCAGCGTTCTCCACGATCACCGCCAGCGCGATTTTGGGCTTGTCGGCCGGTGCGAACGCCATGTAGAGCGCGTGGTCGCGCTGGTGTTCGGACAGTTTGGATGCGTTGTATTTGTCTTTCTGGCCAATCGTCACCGCTTGCGCTGTGCCGGTCTTGCCTGCACTGGTGTAGGCCGCCCCCGCAAACACCTGCGCCGAGGTGCCGCCCGTGGTCACACCCACCAACCCGTCGCGTACCACGTTCAGGTGCTCGGGTTTGAAGCCGAGTTGAAGCGCCTCGGGCACGGGTCTGGGCAGCTCTTGGTGGTTGAGTGCGTCTTGCGTGGCACGTACCACATGCGGCACGTTTTTGACGCCGCCATTGGCCAGCACCGATGTGGCGGTGGCCAATTGCAGCATGGTGAAAGTGTTGTAGCCCTGGCCGATGCCCAGCGAGATGGTCTCGCCGCCGTACCACTTTTGCTGCTCGGGGCGCTTGTAGGTTTTGCGTTTCCACTCAGTGCTGGGCAGCACACCGCGCACCTCGCCGGGCAGGTCGATGCCGGTGATCTGGCCAAAGCCCAGCGGTTTCATGAAGTCGTGGATCGTGTCCACGCCCATCTCGTTGGCCAGCGAGTAGTAATAGACGTTGCTGGAGAGCACGATGGAGCGAACCATGTCCACCGCGCCCAGGCCGTGGTCGCCGTGGCTGCGGAAGGTGTGGCCACCATAGGTCCAGGAACCCGCATCGTTGATGATGGTGCTGGCACTGCGCTTGCCAGTGGTCAGCGCGCCCAGGGCCATGAAGGGTTTGTAGGTGGAGCCGGGCGGATAGGTGCCCCGCAGAGCCCGGTTGAGCAAAGGCTTGTCGATGGACTCGTTGAGTGTTTGCCAACTCTCCACGTCGATGCCTTCGACAAACAGGTTGGGGTCAAAAGTGGGTTTGCTGACAAAGGCCAGCACTTCGCCGGTGTTGGGGTCCAGTGCCACCAGCGCGCCACGGCGTGGACCGTACAGATCTTCGACCAGCTTTTGCAGCTTGATGTCGATCGACAACACCACGTTTTTGCCGGGCACTGCCGGACGGCTGGACAAACGCCGGATGGCGCGGCCACCGGCCGAGGTTTCTACTTCTTGCACGCCGGTGGTGCCGTGCAGCTCGCGTTCATAGCTTTGCTCGACGCCCAGCTTGCCGATGTATTCGGTGCCCCGGTAGTTGCCGTCTTCGTCTTCTTCGTCGATGCGTTCTTTTTCGCGGGCATTGATGCGCCCGATGTAGCCGATCACATGGCTCGCCAGTTCGCCATAGGGGTACTGGCGAAACAGGCGCGCCTTGATTTCGACGCCGGGAAAGCGGTAGCGCTGCGCCGAAAAGCGTGCTACCTCTTCTTCGCTCAGGCGGGTGCGGATAGGCAGTGAGTCAAAGCTCTTGGACTCTTCGCGCAGGCGCTTGAAGCGTTTGCGGTCCCGCGGCTGGATCTCAACGATTTCAGACAGTGCCTGTATGGTGGCTTCAAGATCGGCCACGCGCGATGGGGTGATTTCGAGCGTGTAGGCCGAGTAGTTGCTGGCCAGCACCACGCCGTTGCGGTCCAGGATGGCGCCGCGCGGCGGCACTGTGGGCAACACGGCGGTGCGGTTGTTTTCGGCTTGTTCCAGCAGGTCTTCGTGCTCAAGAATCTGCAGGTAAATCAGACGCGTGAGCAGCAACAAAAAGCACACCACCATGACGATCTGCATGGTGGCCACGCGCAGGCGAAAGCGCTGCAGTTCCGCCTGGGTATTGCGCAGTTCGGAGATGGAAGGCAGGTGAAGTGCCATGGTCAAAGCGGCCGGATGTCATCGCGCTCAACCGGGCGGCGCTGCGGGGCCAGCAGCAGGTGGCTGCACAGGGGCCACAGCGCCGTTTGCAGCAAAGGGGCCAGCAGCTGTGACCAATGGGGCCAGGCGTCGTGCGTGATGAGCCGGGTCAACCATTCGACCACGGCAGCGGCCACAAACAGGGGCAGCAACTGCAGTGGTTGCTCGCGCACCGGGAACCACAGCACACGTCGGTGAACCATGCTGGCCATGAAGCTCAGGCAGACATAGGCCAGGGCGTTTTGACCCAGCAGCGCGGACTCATGCACATCCATGGCCACGCCCAGCACAAAGGCCGTCAGCATGCCCACATGGTGCGGCTGGTGGATGGTCCAGAAGACAAGTGCCAAGGCCAGCACATCGGGCAGCCAGCTTTGCCCACTCAGACCCAGCAGCATGTTCAAAAGCAAGGCCAGAAACAGGCTGGCCAGGATGAAGCGCGGGTTGGCGGGCAACAGCAGATGGCGACCAGCGGGCATGATCATGGCTTGTCTCCGGTGGGTGCTGAGGCGCCGGTCTTGGGTGCGCTGGCCTGGCCTCTGCCAGGTCGCGTGCGCACGGCAGGCTCAGGCTTGGTTGGGCGCGCAGGCCAGTCACTGACCGGGGCCAGCACCAGCATGTGCCTGCCGCGTGTCTGCGCCATGGGGGTGGCGTGCACCTTGGCAAATGCCGTGTCAATGCGGCGGTCAATTTGTTTAACGCGACCAACCTGCAGTCCCGCAGGGTACACGCCGTCGATGCCGCTGGTGGTCAGCAAGTCGCCCTCTTGCAGGTCGGCGCTGGCGGGCACAAAGCGCAATTCGAGCGAGCCGCCCAGCGTGGTCGGGTCGCCCATGGCGATGTAGCGCTGGCCGGTGCGGGCATTGAGCACCGGAATGCTTTGGTCGCGGTCGGTGAGCAGGGTGACTTCACTGGACAGGGGGTGTACCCGCGTGACTTGGCCGACCACGCCAGCCACGTCCACCACGGCCGAGCCTGCGGCGATGCCTGAGAGCGCGCCTTTGTCGATGACGATGTTGTGGGTGTAGGGGTCGGCCGTTTCGTAGAGCACTTGCACAGCTCTGCTGGGGCCCGCCGTGTCCTGGCGCAGGTCCAGCAACTGGCGCAGGTGCTGGTTTTCTTGCAGCAGCTGTTCGGCCTGCTGCAGGCGCTGGGCCTGGGCAATGGTGCGGGCCTGGTATTGGCGGGCGGCATCGCGTGCCTCGTCCACGCCCTTGAAGTAGTCTTGCACGGCCGAACTGCCACGCTGAGGCAGCAGCGCCAGCCACTGCACCGGGGCCAGCACCAGGCTCACGGCAGAGCGGATCGGCTGCGAAACCCCCAGGCGGTGGTCAGCGGCCATCAGCAGCACCGACAGCAGGCCAAACAGCACCAGCTTGGACAGGGCCGAAAGGCCTTGCCTGAAGAACGGGGGGGGGTTGCTGCCGATGGAATCCAGGGCCATGGGGTGTGTCAGTGCAGAGGCCGACAAAAAGGCGACCCGAAGGTCGCCTGGGGCTTACTCGCTGGTGAAAATGCTGCCCAGCTGGTCCATGCGCTCGAGCGCCATGCCGCAGCCACGCGCCACGCAGGTCAGGGGGTCTTCGGCCACCAGCACCGGCAGCCCAGTTTCTTCGGCCAGCAGTCGGTCCAGGTCACGCAGCAGTGCGCCGCCGCCAGTCAGCATCATGCCGCGCTCGGCGATATCGGCGCCCAGCTCGGGCGGGGTTTGCTCCAGCGCGGTTTTGACGGCCGAGACGATGTTGTTGAGCGGGTCGGTCAGCGCTTCCAGGATCTCGTTGGAGCTGATGGTGAAGCTGCGCGGCACACCTTCGGACAGGTTGCGGCCTTTGACTTCCATTTCCTTGACTTCGGAGCCGGGGAAGGCCGAGCCGATGTTCTTCTTGATGGATTCAGCGGTGGGCTCACCGATCAGCATGCCGTAGTTGCGGCGGATGTAGTTGATGATGGCTTCGTCGAACTTGTCGCCGCCCACGCGCACGCTGCCCTTGTAGACCATGCCGCCCAGGCTGATGACGCCCACCTCGGTGGTACCACCGCCGATGTCAACGACCATGGAGCCCGAGGCTTCGGACACCGGCAGGCCAGCACCGATGGCGGCGGCCATCGGTTCCTCGATCAGGTAGACCTCGGAAGCACCGGCGCCCAGCGCCGATTCACGGATGGCACGGCGCTCGACCTGGGTGGAGCCGCAGGGCACGCAGATGATGATGCGCGGGCTGGGGCGGAAGGTGCTGCGCGGGTGGACCATGCGGATGAACTGCTTGAGCATCTGCTCGGTCACGGTGAAGTCGGCGATCACGCCGTCTTTCATGGGACGGATGGCTTCGATGTTGCCGGGCACCTTGCCCAGCATGGCCTTGGCTTCGTGGCCCACGGCCTGCAGGGTTTTCTTGCCCTGGGGGCCGCCCTCGTGGCGAATGGCGACCACCGAGGGCTCGTCCAGGACGATGCCTTTGTCGCGCACGAAGATCAGGGTGTTGGCGGTGCCAAGGTCGATGGCCAGGTCGCTGGAGAAGTAGCGGCGGAAAGAGGAAAACATGTTGTCGATTCCTTGGAAATGGCCGCCCTAGGCAGGGGGCATTTCCGGGTGTGCAGAACGCGTGTCGAGGGTGCAAAGACGCCAAGCAGACAGCACTTGACGCAAACACAGGATAATACCCGATCGCCCAGTTGGCGTGGCTTTTGACCCCGCCGAAAAGTTGTTAGCAAAACCTTGGGCGCGACTACTTTTGGATTCACCCATGTCCCTGACTTCCCAGGATATTGACCGCATTGCCAACCTGGCCCGGCTGACGCTGCAAAGCGCCGAGGCAGAACGCATGCGCGAGCAGATCAACGGCTTTTTCTCCATCGTCGAGGCCATGCAGGCCGTGGACACCACAGGCATTGAGCCGATGGCCCACCCGGTGGCCGCCATCCAGGACGTGCAGTTGCGCCTGCGCGAGGACGTTGTGAACGAACCCAACAACCGTGAAGCCAACCAGCAAAGCGCCCCCGCCGTTGAGCGCGGGCTGTTTCTGGTGCCCAAGGTCATCGAGTGAGGCTGGCCATGACGACCGTATTGCATGACATGACCGTGGCCGAACTGGCCGCCGGCCTGAAGGCCAAAACCTTTTCCGCCACCGAGGTGGCGCAGCATTTTGTGGGGCGTGCCCAGGGCGACCAGACCGGCAGCTTTCTGGCCCTGAACCCCGAGACCACCCTGGCGCAGGCCAAGGCTTCGGACGCGCGCATCGCCGCCGGCCAGGCGGGCGCCCTTGAAGGTGTGCCGCTGGGCCACAAGGACATCTTTGTCACCCAAGACTTCCCGACCACCGCTGGCTCGAAAATGCTGGAGGGCTACCGCTCACCGTTTGACGCCACGCTGGTGCGCCGCCTCGCTGAGGCCGGCATGGTCACCGTGGGCAAGCTCAGCTGTGACGAGTTCGCCATGGGTTCGGGCAACGAAAACTGCGCCTATGGCCCGGTGAAGAACCCGTGGGACACCAGCCGCGTGCCCGGCGGCTCGTCGGGCGGCAGCGCCGCTGCCATTGCGGCGCGCATCGTGCCCGCCGCCACCGGCACCGACACCGGCGGCTCGATCCGCCAACCCGCCAGCTTCTGCGGCATCACCGGCATCAAGCCGACCTATGGCCGCGCCAGCCGCTACGGCATGATCGCCTACGCCTCCAGCCTGGACCAGGGCGGCCCCATGGCCCGCACCGCTCAGGACTGCGCCCTGCTGCTCAGCGCCATGTGCGGCCCGGACGCTGACCGCGACTCGACCTCGCTGGACGTGCCCGCCGAAGACTTCACCGCCTCGCTGAATGCCGACCTGAAGGGCCTGCGCATCGGCATTCCGAAAGAGTTTTTCGGCGAAGGCCTTGGCGCTGACGTGCGTGCTGCGGTGGATGGCGCACTGGCCGAGCTGACCAGGCTGGGCGCCACACTGGTGCCCATCAGCCTGCCGCGCACCGAGCTGTCGATTCCGGTTTACTACATCATCGCCCCGGCCGAAGCCAGCTCCAACCTGAGCCGCTTTGACGGCGTGAAGTTCGGCCACCGCGCCAAGGACTACACCGATCTGGAGAGCATGTACAAGAAGTCGCGTGCCGAAGGCTTTGGCAGCGAGGTCAAGCGCCGCATCATGACCGGCACCTATGTCCTCTCACACGGCTACTACGACGCCTACTACCTGCAGGCGCAAAAGATCCGCCGCATGATCGCTGACGACTTCCAGAACGCCTTTCAACAGTGCGACGTGATCGCCGGCCCCGTAGCACCCAAGGTGGCCTGGAAGCTGGGCGAAAACGCCAACGACCCGGTGGCCGACTACCTGGCCGACATCTTCACCCTGCCTGCCTCGCTGGCCGGCCTGCCCGGCATGAGCGTGCCCGCAGGCTTTGGCGCCCACAACATGCCGGTGGGCCTGCAGCTGATCGGCAACTACTTCAAGGAAGCGCAGCTGCTGAACGTGGCGCACCGCCTGCAGCAAGCCACCGATTTCCACCTTCGCAAGCCGGAGGGCATCTGACATGAGCAAACTCGTTCAAGGCTACGAAGTCGTCATCGGCTTCGAAACCCACGCCCAGCTGTCCACCAACAGCAAGATCTTCAGCCGCGCCAGCGTGGCCTTTGGCGCCGAGCCCAACACCCAGGCCTGCGCCCTGGACATGGCCCTGCCCGGCACCCTGCCGGTGATGAACAAAGGCGCCGTGGAACGCGCCATCGAGTTCGGCCTGGCCGTCAACGCCCATGTGGCCGAACGCAGCATCTTTGCGCGCAAGAACTACTTCTACCCCGACCTGCCCAAGGGCTACCAGATCAGTCAGTTCGAGATCCCGGTGGTGCAGGGCGGCGAAGTGTCGTTCTACCTGGAAGAAGGCAAGGAGACTGTGCGCAAAACAGTTCGGCTGGAGCGCGCCCACCTCGAAGAAGACGCGGGCAAATCGCTGCACGAAGACTTCATTGGGCAAAGCGGCATCGACCTCAACCGCGCAGGCACGCCCCTGCTGGAAATCGTGACCCAGCCCGACATCCGCAGCAGCGAAGAAGCCGTGGCCTACGCCAAAGAGCTGCACAAGATCGTCACCTGGATCGGCATCTGCGACGGCAACATGCAAGAGGGCTCTTTCCGCTGCGACGCCAACGTGTCGGTGCGCAAGCCCGGCCAAGCGCTGGGCACGCGCCGCGAGATCAAGAACCTGAACAGCTTCAAGTTCATGCAGCAAGCCATCGACTACGAAGTGCGCTGGCAGATCGAGCAGATTGAAGACGGCCACAAGATCCAGCAGGCCACCGTGCTGTTCAACCCCGACACGGGCGAGACCCGCGCCATGCGGACCAAGGAAGACTCGGCCGACTACCGCTACTTCCCCGACCCCGACCTGCCGCCGCTGGTGATTGGCCGGGACTGGGTCGAGCGCGTCAAAGGCGAAATGACCGAGCTGCCGCGTGTGATGGCCGAGCGCTTCGTGAAGGACTACGCCCTGCCCGAATACGACGCCACCACGCTCACCCAGAGCAAGGCCATGGCCGCCTACTTTGAAGCCGCCGCCAAAGCCTGCGGCCAACCCAAACTGGCCAGCAACTGGATCATGGGCGAAGTCTCGCGCCGCCTGAACGCCGCCGACATCGGCATCGAGCAAGCGCCAGTCAGTGCCGCGCAACTGGCCGCCCTGATCGGCCGCATCAGCGACAACACCATCAGCAACAACGCGGCGCGCCAGGTGTTCGATGTGCTGTGGACCGAAGGCGGCGAAGTGGATGCCATCATCGAGGCCAAAGGCCTCAAGCAGATGAACGACACCGGCGAGCTGGAAAAGATCATCGACGAGGTGCTGGCCGCGAACCCCAAGAACGTCGAAGAGTTCAAAGCCGGCAACGCCAAGGCCCTGAACGGCCTCGTCGGCCCGATCATGAAGGCCAGCAAGGGTAAGGCCAACCCGGCGCAGGTCAATGCACTACTGTTGAAAAAACTCGGCTAAGCCAAGGAATCCACATGTCCATCACCCTCTCCTCCGCCTCCCTGCCCGTCTTCACCAAATTCCTGGGCAACTTGCGCCACATCCTGACCAAGGCCCAGGCCGATGTGGCCGCACGCGGTTACGACGAACAGGCGCTGGTGCAGTACCGCCTCGCACCCGACATGCTGCCGTTCAAAACGCAGATCTGCATTGCATGCGATGCCCCCAAGCTGTGCGTGGCGCGCATCAGCGGCCTGGAAGCGCCCAAGTACGAGAACACCGAGAACACATTGGCAGAGCTGATCACCCGCATCGACAACACGGTGGTCTGGCTGCAGACGGTGCCGGCCAGCGCGCTGGACGGCCAAGAGGCCAAAGAGATCACCTTCCCCGTCGGCAAGACCGCCACGCGCACCTTGTCGGCCGAGGATTACCTCAAGACCTGGGCGCTGCCCAATATGTTCTTCCACATCACCACGGCCTACGCCATCCTGCGCCACAACGGCGTGGTGCTGGGCAAGGGTGATTATTTGATGGGCGCTGCGGCTTGAAGCCCCAAGCACCGGGGCGGCTGCCCCGGTGGGCTCAAACCCCGTACCTGTCGCGGTAGGCCTGCACCTTGGGCAGGTGCTGGCCCATTTCTCCGCCGCCTTGCGCGGCCAGGTAGGCCAGCAGGTCCGACAGCTGGGCGATGCAGCACACGCCCATGCCCAGCGTGTTGCGCACGTATTGCACCGCGCTGTGGGGCACATCTTTGGTAGAACCATCGGCCTGCTTTTCGGTGGCCATTTCCTGGCGGTCCAGCGCAATCGCAATCGCATGGGGCGTGGCGCCAGCGGCCTTGATCAGTTCAATCGATTCGCGCGCGGCGGTGCCGGCGCTCATCACATCGTCCACGATCAGCACGCGGCCCTTGAGCGGGGCGCCCACCAGGGTGCCGCCTTCGCCGTGGTCCTTGGCTTCCTTGCGGTTGTAGGCAAAGGGCACGTTCTTGCCCAGGCGCGCCAGCTCGATCGACACCGCCGCGCCCAGCGGGATGCCTTTGTAGGCGGGGCCGAAGATCATGTCGAATTCGATGCCGCTGGCGATCAGGGCCTTTGCATAGAATTGCGCCAGCCGTCCGAGCTTGGCGCCGTCGTCAAACAGACCGGCGTTGAAAAAGTAAGGGCTCATGCGCCCGGCCTTGGTCTTGAACTCGCCAAAGCGCAGCACGCCCGACTCGATGGCAAATTGCACAAATTCCTGCGCCAGGGCAGAAGCTTCGCCTGCGGCGTGATTCATGGGGACATCCTTGTTCAAACTCACCAGCCTCAACCTCAACGGCATCCGTTCGGCCACGACCAAAGGGGTCGAAACCTGGCTGGCACAACATGCCCCGGATTGTATTTGCGTGCAGGAGGTCAAGGCCCAGGCGTCCGACATCGCCGGCAAGTTCGAAGCGCTCGCGGGGCTGAAAGGCCACTTCCAGTTTGCCGAGAAAAAGGGCTACTCGGGCGTGGGCGTCTACACCCGCCACGAGCCCAGTGATGTGGTGGTCGGCTTTGACGGGGGCGAGTTCGATGCCGAGGGCCGCTATGTGGAGGCGCGTTTCGACACCCCCTCGCGCAAGCTGTCCATCATCAGCGTGTACTTTCCCAGCGGCTCGTCCGGCCCCGAGCGGCAGGAGGCCAAGTTCCGCTTTCTCGACAAGATGTACCCGCACCTGATGGCCCTCAAGGCCGAGCGCGACTTCATTGTCTGCAGCGACGTGAACATCGCCCACCAGGAGGCCGACCTCAAGAACTGGAAGGGCAACCTCAAGAACAGCGGTTTCCTGCCCGAAGAGCGCGCCTGGATGACCAAGCTGACCACCGAAGGCGGCATTGTGGACGTGTACCGCCGCCTGCAGCCCGACACCACCGACGCTTGCTACACCTGGTGGAGCAACCGCGGGCAAGCCTATGCCAAGAACGTGGGCTGGCGTCTGGACTACCACCTGGCCACACCAGCCGTGGCTGAGAAGGCCCGCACCGAGGCCATCTACAAGGGTGAGAAGTTTTCAGACCATGCGCCGATCACCATCGGCTACGACTTTTCACTCTGAACGCCATGAAGCTGTTCTCGCCCCTGACCTTGCCCAACGGCGCCGTCATTCCCAACCGCATCGCCAAAGCCGCCATGGAAGAAAACATGGCCGACAGCGACCATGCCCCGTCCGAAGCCTTGCTGCGCCTGTACCGCGCCTGGGCCGAAGGCGAGGCGGGGCTGATCCTGACGGGCAACGTGATGGTCGATGCCCGCGCCATGACCGGTCCTGGTGGCGTGGTGCTAGAAGACGAGACACATCTGGACCGTTTCAAGGCCTGGGTCGCTGCTGGTCGTGCCCAGGGCGCGCAGCTGTGGATGCAGATCAACCACCCTGGGCGGCAAATGCCTGCGGCCTTGGGCCAGCCAACACTGGCGCCTTCGGCGCGGGCGCTGGACCTGGGGGCGCAGTCGGGCTTGTTTGGCCTGCCCCGCGAGATGGTTGCCGCCGACATTGCCGAGGTGCAGCAGCGCTTTGTGCGCACCGCGCAACTGGCCGAGAAAGCGGGTTTTACCGGTGTGCAGATTCACGCAGCGCACGGCTACTTGCTCAGCCAGTTTCTTTCGCCCTTGTCCAACCACCGTCAGGACGCCTGGGGTGGCAGTCTGGAAAACCGCGCACGCTTGCTGTTGGACATCGTGCGCGGAGTCCGCGCAGCGGTGGCGCCGGGCTTTGCGGTGTCGGTCAAGCTCAATTCGGCCGATTTTCAGCGCGGGGGCTTCTCGCCCGAAGACGCGCGTGCGGTGGTGCAACTGCTCGCGCCCTTGGGTGTCGATCTGGTGGAGCTGTCGGGTGGCAGCTACGAGGCGCCTGCCATGATGGGCTCGTCCCGCGACGAGCGCACGTTGGCCCGTGAGGCTTACTTTCTGGAATTTGCCAAAGACATCACCGCCGTGGCCGCCATGCCATTGATGGTCACCGGAGGCATCCGCCGCATGGAGGTGGCGCAGCAGGTTTTGGACAGCGGTGTGGCCATGGTGGGCATCGCCACGGCATTGGCGTTGGTGCCCGACCTGCCCCGTCAGTGGCGCGCCGGGCAAGCGGTGGTGCCCACGTTGGCCCAACCCATTGCCTGGAAGAACAAGATGCTGGCCGCTTCGGCCCACATGGCTTGCGTCAAACACCAGCTGATCCGCCTGAGCCGTGGTCAGCAGCCCCAGCCAGCTGTCTCGCCCATTTGGGCCTTGTTGGTGTCACAGCTCGGTGCCGCACTCAGCACTCGCCGCTACCAGCGCTGGATGGCCCGGCGAACCTTGCCGCGCTGACCCGTCTTCGTTCCAGTTTCCATGACGGGCTTCTGAGCCTGAAGTGACAGTGTTTTCCCTTCGCTTCGATAAGCTGACCCCGCTGATCGAACACCCACAAGAGGAGACAACATGTCGGCAGGCACGCAAGCGGCTCCGTACCGGATCTTTGGTGCACCGCTGCGCTACATCCAGGGTCCAGGTGCACTGCAACAAACCGGGCCCATGGCCGCCACGTTGGGCCAGCACATCTTGCTGGTGGGCGATGCCCTGGTGCTGGAGATGGTTGGCCAGGCGGTGGCCGAAAGTGGTCGCCTGGCCGGTGTGCAGGTCACGCCGCTGCAGTTTTCCGGCGAAATCACCCCCGCAGAAATTGACCGGCTGCTGGCCAGCGCGCAAGCGCACGCGGCCCATGGGGTGATTGCCGCAGGGGGTGGCAAAGGCATTGACGCGGGCAAGGCGCTGGCGCACCGCTTGCAGGTGCCGGTCATCACGCTGCCCACCATCGCCTCCAACGACGCGCCAACCAGCAAGATTTATGTGGTCTACGACGAGCAGCACCGCTTGCTCAAGGTCGAGCACATGGCCCACAACCCGCATGCCGTGATCGTGGACACGGCCTTGATCGCCAAGGCCCCGCGCCAGCTGCTGCTGGCGGGCATTGGTGATGCGATTTCCAAAAAATTTGAAGTGGCGCAGTGCCACGCCGCGCAGGGGCAGAACATTTTTGGTGGCCTGGGCACGCGGGCCGCTCTGGCCATGGCCGATGTGTGTTTTGACATGCTGCTGCAACACGCCGATGGCGCCTTGACTGCACTGGCGCAGCAAAGCCCCAATGCCGATCTGGAGGCCATCGTCGAAGCCAGTGTGCTGCTCAGTGGCTTGTGCTTTGAAAACGGTGGCCTGTCCATTGCCCATTCGATGACGCGAGGCCTGTCTGCCTTGCCCGAGACCGCCCACGCACTGCACGGCTTGCAGGTGGCCTATGGCACGCTGGTGCAGTGGCAGCTCGAAAAGCGGTCGCCCGCGTTCATGGCCGAGATGCGCGCTTTCTACCAGCGCATTGGCTTGCCCATGAACCTGCGGCAGCTGGGGCTGCCGCGTGTTGCCACGGCCCAAGATTTGCAGGCGATTGCCGCTCCCACGCACGCGGCGCCGCACATGCGCCACTTCGACCGCACCTTGGCCGTGCAGGACATCGCCCAGGCCATGGCCGAGATTGAAGCCATGCCGACTTGAATCACGCCCCCATTCACCGCTCATTCAACCCAGGAGACAACACATGAAACGCCGTGACATTCTGAAAATGACCGCCGCCTTGGGCGCGACCAGCAGCAGCCTGGGCTGGGCGCAGCAAGGCGCCTACCCCAATCGCCCGATCGAACTGGTGGTCTCGTACGGCGCCGGTGGCGGCACCGACGTGCTGGCCCGGGCCTTGTCCGAGGGCCTGCGCACGCACCTGCCGCAGCCCGTCACCGTCAACAACAAGCCCGGCGCCAGTGGCTCGATCGGCATGACCGATGTGGCCCGCTCGGCGCCGGACGGCTACAAGCTGATCATGCTGACGGTGGAGGCCACCATCCTCTCGCACATCGGCATTGGCAAGGTCAACAACCAGGACTTCACCCCGATTGCGCGTCTGAACTTTGACCCTTCGGCCATCACCGTGCGGGCCGATGCACCCTGGAACACACTCGAGGAATTTCTGGATGCAGCCCGCAAAAAACCGGGTGAGGTGTCGGTGGGCAATGCCGGTCCCGGATCCATCTGGCACGTGGCGGCGACGGCACTTGAAGCCAAGACCGGTATCAAGGTCAACCACATCGGTTTTCAGGGCGCTGGTCCGGCGGTGCTGGCGCTGGCCGGTGGCCATGTGGACGCGGTGGCCGTCAGCCCCGCCGAGGTGTCCACCCAGGTTCAGGCGGGCAAGCTCAAGGTGTTGGGTGTGATGGCCGACCAGCGCGTCAAGGGTTTTGAGAAGGTGCCGACCTTCAAGGAAAAAGGCATCGACCTTAAGCTGGGCGCCTGGCGTGGCCTGGCTGGCCCCAAAGACATGCCCGCCCCGGTGGTGCAAACGCTGGTGGCCGCCGTCAACAAGGCCGTCAACGAACCGGTTTACAAAAACGCGCTCGACAAGCTCAATCTGGGCGAAGCCTTTGGCGACGCAGCCACCTTCAAAGCCATGATGGAGCAGGACAGCCAGTTCTTCAAAGCGCTGGCCACCAAGATTGACCTCAAAGGCTGATGCGTCCAGCGCACATGACAAGGAGAATGAATTGACACAAGCAGTTCCCCTCGATTCCGAGAAATGGCAACCCTACAGGCACCCGATGCCCAAGGAGTCGCCGCCTGAACTGGTGATTCCCAACGTCATCCCGCAGGATGAGCGCATCTGGGTGCCGGTGGATGACAACGTCTGGTTCCGCCCGTTGTGCCTGAGCGCGTCCAGCGGCTACTGGGTGAACCTGCTCAAGGTGCGCAAGGCGGGGGTGCTCTCACGCCACCGCCATCCGCAGCCGGTGCACGGTTATGTGCTCAAGGGCAAGTGGCGCTACCTGGAGCATGACTGGGTGGCCACCGAGGGCGGCTACGTTTACGAAGCGCCCGGCGAAACACACACCCTGGTGGTGGACCCTGACACCGAAGAGATGATCACGCTGTTCCAGGTCAACGGCGCCATGATCTACGTGGACCCCGATGGCAACAACACCGGCTACGACGATGTCTTCACCCGCATCGCCAAATGCCGGGCGCATTACGCGGCCAACGGCCTGGGCGAGGGGTATGTGGACCAGTTCATCCGCTGAGGCAAGGAGATTCTGATGAAACGTCAATTCAAGCGACTGTGTGTCGCCTCGGGGCTGGTTCTGGGTCATTGGCTTGTGCCTGCTCCGGTTGCGTTGGCTGCACCTGACGCCAAAGTCTGGACGCAAGTGCAGGTGCAGCAAAAGCCTATGCTGAACACGCTGGAACGTTTGGTGGGTATTGAGTCCGGTAGTCGAGATCGGGAAGGGCTCGACCGCATTTCCCAATTAATTCATGACCAACTGCAGACCCTGGGCGGCAAGGTGGAGTTCGTTGAGCCAGATCACACCACTTACCGCATGCAGGATACGCCTCCCCACATCGGACGCATGGTGCAGGCCACATTCACCGGGACGGGTCAGAAAAGCATTTTGCTGATTGCTCATATGGACACGGTGTACCTTAAGGGCATGGGTGCCAAGCAACCATTTCGAACAGAAGGCAACAAGGCTTACGGATTGGGCATTGCAGATGACAAGGCCGGCATCGCCTTGATTCTCCACACGTTGGCGACTCTGAAAGAGCTGGGTTTCAAGGACTATGGCAAGCTCACGGTGCTGATCAATGGGGACGAGGAAATCAGTTCTCCGGCTTCTCGGGAGCGTCTGGCTCAATTGGGCTCTGCACATGATTTGACCATGTCTTTCGAGGCATCTCCGAGCAACTCTGATCAATTGTCATTTGCCACCGCAGGTATTGCCGCCGTCAACTTGAAAGTCACGGGTCGAGCATCCCATGCGGGCAGTGCCCCGGAGCGCGGGTTGAACGCGATTTATGAGCTGTCACATCAGATCCTTCAGACCAAGGATTTTTCTGACCCACAGCGTGGCGTCAAAATGAATTGGACCTTGATCTCCGGGGGCAGCAATCGCAATGTCATTCCCGCAGAAGCATCGGCTGCTGCGGACGTGCGTGTGGAGCAGGTTGCCGATTACGAGGCACTGGAAACGAAGATTCGCCAAAAGCTCCAGCACCAGTTGATCCCCGGCACCCAGCTGGCGATGACGTTCGAGAAACGTCGTCCTCCGCTGCAATGGAATCCCGCCCAGGGTGTGGTGGGACAACACGCGCAGCGTATTTATGCCGAACTCGATCGCCCTCTGAAACTGGTCACCTATGTGTCGGGCGGAGGCACCGATGCGGCATTTGCTGCCAGCAAAACCCGCAATCCGGTGATCGAAAGATTCGGGCCCCTTGGGTTTGGTGCGCATTCGAATGACGACGAGTACATCCTTATCGACTCCATTGCGCCTCGGTTGTATCTGGCCACCCGTCTCATCATGGATTTCTCTCGTGGCCTGAATCCTTGAGCAGATGCGGCTGACGACCTTCGCAACTGGAATTTGACACTTTGACAAAGAGTTTTTGGTTCTGTTACCCCTCTTTCTTGTCAGAGGGGACTGGGTTCTAAACATTGTTATGAAGCCCCTCATAATGCGCCCATGCTCAAGTACCTCACCATCCCCGTCACCGCTTTCCAACAAAACTGCTCGCTCGTCTGGGACGACCAGACCATGCAGGCCGCTGTGGTGGACCCCGGAGGCGATCTGGATGTGTTGCAAAACGCCATCCAGAAGCTGGGGCTCAAGCTGGAGCAGGTGTGGGTCACGCACGGGCATCTGGACCATTGCAGCGGTGCGGCCGATCTGGCCGAGCAGCTCGGTTTGCCGATCATCGGCCCGCACCGAGGCGACCAATTCTGGATCGACGGTCTGCCGATGGCGGCGATGAACTACGGTTTTCCGCCCGCTCGTCCTTTCACGCCCACGCGCTGGCTTGAGGACGGTGATACGGTGACGCTGGGCGCGCACACACTGAATGTGCGGCATTGCCCAGGCCACACACCAGGGCATGTGGTGTTTCATTCGCCCGAAATTCAGCGCGCTTTTGTGGGCGATGTGCTGTTCGCAGGCAGCATTGGTCGTACCGACTTTCCGCAGGGCAACCACGAAGACCTGATCCGCAGCATCCGCGAGCGGCTGTGGCCCATGGGCAACGAGACGGTGTTCATTCCGGGGCACGGGCCGGAGAGCACTTTTGGCCGTGAACGCCAGTCCAACCCGTATGTGCACGATCTCTAAAAACCCTGCACTGCGCTCTCAGGCATCGGCGAGAGAAAAACCTGGCTCATGCATGGCCGCCGCCACCGCTTGGCGGTTCAGTCCAGGTCAGTCCTGCTTGCGCGCCTGTTCGTAGAGGTGACGCACTTTGGGCAGATTGGCCTCGAGTTCCTGGATGCGGTTGGCACCACTGGGGTGGGTGGACAGGAACCCCGGGCCGCCTGCACCGTTGGCCGACAGCATCTTCTTCCACAGCTCCACGCTTGCCTCGGGCCGGTAGCCGCCGCGTGCAGCAATCTCCAGGCCCACCAGGTCGGCCTCGGTTTCGTCGTCGCGGCTGTATTTGAGGGTGAGCAGCTGTGTGCCCAGGTCGGCCGCCATATTGCCCAGCTGGCCCAGTCCCAGCAGTTGCGAGGCCACGGATAAGCCGATGCTGGTGACCTGGCTTTTGGCCAGCCGTTCGCGTGCGTGTTCGCGCAGGGCGTGGGCCATTTCGTGGCCCATGATCATGGCAATCTGGTCGTCGTCCAGCTGCAGCTGATCAATGATGCCGGTGTAGAAGGCGATCTTGCCGCCGGGCATGCACCAGGCATTGAGCTGCTTGCTGCCGATCAGGTTGACTTGCCATTTCCAGTCGCGGGCGCGGGGGTTCCACTGTGCGGTGTGCGGAATCAGGCGCCGTGCGATGGCGTGCAGGCGCTGCAGTTGCGGGTGACCTTCAGGGGCCAGAGCGCCTTTGGCTTTGGCGTCGGCCAGCACCTGGCTGTATTGCTGGCGGGCCGAGCCCTCCAGCGTTTCGGCAGACACCAGTTTGCGCACCTCGGACGAGCCGCCCACGTCCACCTGTGCCAGTGCGGGCGCAGCGGCGGCAGCACCCGCTGCCAGCAAAAAGGCGCGGCGCGGGTGCCAGCGCTGCGGGGCATCCGCAGGGGGCTGGATGGCGGTTTTAAGTTCGCAGAGCAGGCACATGGTGGGCCGAATCATAGCGATTCGATGGCCCCTCGCAATCGCCTGTGGGCAGCCCGGATAATCGGGCGCATGAACGACGCATCAGGCCAGATGGCCCCTTCTTCGAATGCCAGCGGACACCGCAGCTGGATGCAGGCCCTGCGCCTGTATGCCCAGCCGGGCAGCTTGCGCATGCTGGCGCTGGGGTTTGCGGCGGGCCTTCCGCTGTTGCTGGTGTTGGGCACGCTGAGCTTTCGCTTGCGCGAGGCGGGCATTGACCGCAGCACCATCGGTTATTTGAGCTGGGTGGGCTTGGCATATGGCTTCAAATGGGTCTGGGCGCCCTTGGTGGACCGCATGCCCTTGCCCTGGCTGACGGCGCGCCTGGGGCGGCGGCGCAGCTGGTTGTTGCTGGCGCAGGGCGTGATCGCTCTGGGCCTGGTGGGCATGGCCCTCAATGACCCCGCGCAAATGCTGGCGCCGCTGGTGTGGTGTGCGCTGGCCGTGGCTTTTGGCTCGGCCACGCAAGACATTGCGCTGGACGCCTACCGCATCGAGTCGGCGGGGGCCGACGCGCAGGCCACGCTCGCCGCCAGTTACCAGACGGGTTACCGCTTGGCCATGATCTGGGCTGGTGCCGGGGTGCTTTGGATCGCTGCCCGCGCCCAGGGCGCCGCCGCCGGCTATGCCCACGCGGCCTGGCAAACGGCGTACCTGGTCATGGCGCTGAGTTTGCTGCCGGGCATGCTGGTGGTGCTTTTGTCGCCCGAGCCCACACCCCGCCCTATGCCTGCAGCGCGCAGCGTGGGCGAATGGTTGCAGGGCGCGCTGCTGGACCCGTTTGCCGACTTCTGGCGTCGCTACCGGTGGCAGGCGCTGCTGGTGCTGGCACTGATCGCGGTTTACCGCATCAGCGACGTGGTCATGGGCATCATGGCCAACCCTTTTTACGTGGACATGGGCTACACCAAAGACGAGGTGGCGGCGGTGACCAAGATTTACGGCGTGGTCATGACGCTGGTGGGCGCGTTTGTGGGCGGCCTGCTGTCCTCGCGTCTGGGGGTGATGCGCGTGCTGATGTTGGGCGCGGTGCTGAGCGCGGCCAGCAATCTGCTGTTTGCCTGGCTGCATGGTGTCGGGCACGATGTGACGGCGCTGATCGCGGTGGTGTCTGCCGACAACCTGGCCAGTGGCATTGCTTCAGCGGCTTTTATCGCCTACTTGTCTTCGCTGACCAACATCCAGTACTCGGCCACGCAATATGCACTGCTCAGTTCGATGATGCTGCTGCTGCCCAAGTTCATCGCTGGTTTTTCGGGTGACTTTGTGAACGCACATGGCTACGTGGCTTTCTTTGAAGCCACGGCCTGGCTGGGCGCGCCGGTATTGCTGCTCGTGTGGCTGGCCGCCAGGGTGGATGTGGGCGCCCCGAACCAGGGCGACTGAACCATGGCGAGTTGCCGCTCCAGCAACGGTGTTTACCCAACTTTACGGGGCCGTTACCCATAGGCCAATTGCACGGAGGATGATGCGGACATGACCTCACTGCTGATGATTGAAGACGACGAGCGCTTGGCGGGCATGGTGTCGGACTATCTGGGTGCCAACGGCTACCAGGTCAGCCACGCGCCCGATGGCGCCAGTGGCCTGAGCCAGTTGCAGCAGGCCTTGCCCGAACTCGTGATCCTTGACCTGATGCTCCCCGATGTGGACGGCCTGCAAGTGTGCCAGCGCATTCGGGGCTTGCCAGGCAGCGCCGGTCAGGTGCCGGTGCTCATGCTCACGGCCAAGGGTGACCCGATGGACCGCATCATTGGTCTGGAGATGGGCGCCGACGACTACCTGCCCAAACCCTTCGAGCCGCGCGAACTGCTGGCCCGTATCCGTGCCGTGCTGCGGCGCAAGCAGGGGGGAGTGGCGCCGGTCACTGCACTGAGCATGCAGTTTGGCTCGCTCGACATCGACCGCGATGCCCGTCAGGTGACGGTGCGCGGACAACCCTGTGAACTGACCTCTTACCAGTTTGACCTGCTGGTGGCGCTGGCCGAGCGTGCGGGCCGCGTGCTCACGCGAGACCAGATCATGGAGGCGGTGCGCGGCCGCGAACTTGAAGCCTTTGACCGTTCCATCGATGTGCACATGGGCCGCATCCGTGCGGCCATTGAAGACGATGTGAAGAACCCCAAACGGATCCTGACTGTGCGCGGTGTGGGCTACGTTTTTGCACGCCAGCAGGACTGAAGGCATGAACCTGAAGGTCAAACACCTGTACCTGCGCATCTGGCTGGCCGTGGTGCTGGGCGTGGCGGTGCTGATGACGCTGGTGGGCTGGGCCTGGCAGGTATCGTTTGAGCACAATGTGAGCAACCTGCCGCAACGCGAATGGATCGTGCGCAACGCCCAGGGGGATGTGCTGGCCAGTACCACAGCGCGCCCGGCACCAGGGCAACCGCTGGAGTTGACCATGCAGATGCCTGGCCAGCCGCCGGTGCAATTGTTTGTGGAGCGGCGCATGGAGCGCCCAGGCGGTGGGTCGGTTCATCTGGGGGGGCGCCCGCCACACCCGCGCGACTTGTCGCCCTGGTGGGCCCGCCCGCCCTATGGCTTTGTCTGGATGCTGGCCCTGATGGGTGTGGCCGCTGCGCTGGCCCTGTACCCTGTGGTGCGGCGGCTGACCAAGCGGCTGGAGGGCTTGCAGCAAGGCGTGCAACGCTGGGGTGAGGGCGACTTGTCGGTGCGTGTACCCGAGGCCGGTGACGACGAAGTGGCCGACCTGTCGCGCCGTTTCAATGCCGCCGCCGAACGCATCCAGCACCTGATGGCGGCGCAAAAGTCATTGTTGGCCAATGCCTCGCACGAATTGCGCTCACCCCTGGCGCGCATCCGCATGGGACTGGAGTTGCTGGACACGCCGGGTGCCAACGCAGCGGTGCGTGAGCGCACGCGCCACGAGATCTTGCGCAACATGGTGGAGCTGGACCAGCTGATCGACGAGATCTTGCTGGCCAGCCGACTCGATGCGCGTGAAGCCGACATGGGCACTGTGGAAAGCGTGGACCTGGTGGGTCTGTGTGCCGAAGAGTGTGCCCGTGTGGGCGCCAGCCTGGACGTGCCCGAAGGCTTGAGCAGCCTGGAGGTGCAGGGTGTGGGAAAACTGCTGCGCCGCATGGTGCGCAACCTGGTCGAAAACGCCATGCGCTACGGCGCAACCGACGGACAGGAAGATGTGGTGGTGCTGAGCCTGATGCACGAGCAGGGCATGCCAGTGCTGCGCGTGTGTGACCGGGGGCCGGGCGTGCCACTGGCCTACCGGGATCGGATTTTCGAGCCTTTCTTCCGCTTGCCTGGCGCCAGCGAGCGTGCCGGGGGCGTGGGGCTGGGCCTGGCGCTGGTCAAGTCGATTGCCCAGCGCCTGGGATGGGCTGTGCACTGCGAAGACCGGCCCGGTGGCGGCGCCTGTTTTGTGGTGCGGTTTGCCTGAAGCTGGCCCGCATGAAAAAAGCGAGCCCCAAGGTTCGCTTGGGCTCGCTTTTTTGTGCAGTGCTGCGTCGCGTCAGTGGCCGTGTCCGACCACCTCGCCCGCTTTGAGTTTGTACACCGTGCCGCAATAAGGGCACTTGGCTTCGCCGGTCTTGGCCACATCCAGGTACACCTTGGGGTGGCTGTTCCACAGCTTCATGTCGGCCTTGGGGCTGGGGCAGAAAACGCCGCCCTGGGGATTCAGGTCGGTGGCCAGCAGTTCAACGGTTGCATTGCTCATGTGTGTGTTCCTCAGACTTGGGTCAGCCAGTGGGCGTACTTGGGGTTGCGGCCATTGACGATGTCAAAGAACGCGCTCTGGATTTTCTCGGTGATCGGGCCGCGGCTGCCGATGCCGATCTGCACGCGGTCGAGTTCACGGATCGGCGTGACTTCGGCGGCGGTACCGGTGAAGAACGCTTCGTCAGAGATGTACACCTCGTCGCGAGTGATGCGCTTTTGCACGATCTCCAGGCCCAGGTCTTTGGCGATGTGGAAGATGGTGTTGCGGGTGATGCCGTTGAGCGCACCGGCCGACAGGTCGGGGGTGTAGATCACACCGTCCTTGATGACGAAGATGTTTTCACCCGCGCCTTCGGACACGAAGCCCGATGAGTCGAGCAGCAGGGCTTCGTCGTAGCCGTCATCGGTGGCTTCCATGTTGGCCAGGATGGAGTTGCTGTAGTTGCTCACCGCCTTGGCTTGCGTCATGGTGATGTTGACGTGGTGGCGGGTGTAGCTGCTGGTTTTGACGCGGATGCCGCGCTTCATGCCTTCCTCGCCCAGGTAGGCACCCCAGGCCCAGGCCGCGACCATGGCATGGATGGTGTTGCCCTTGGGGCTCACGCCCAGCTTTTTGTCGCCGATCCAGATCAGTGGGCGCAGGTAGCAGCTCTCGAGCTTGTTCTCGCGCACCACGGCCTTCTGGGCTTCGTTGAACTGTTCCTTGCTGAAAGGAATGGCCATGCGCAGGATCTTGGCGCTGTTGAACAGGCGGTCGGTGTGCTCCTGCAGGCGGAAGATGGCGGTGCCATTGACCGTGTTGTAGGCACGCACGCCCTCGAATGCGCCGCAGCCGTAGTGCAGCGTGTGGGTCAGCACATGGATCTTGGCGTCGCGCCAGTCCACCATCTGGCCGTCCATCCAGATCTTGCCGTCACGGTCGGACATCGAGGGGATCACTTGGGTCATGGGAATTCCTTCATGGGCCTGAAAAGCACCCTGCAGGCGCAGGGCAAAACGGGCATTTTACGACTGCGGCGAGGCCGCTTCGGGCGTGTTTTCAGCAGGGCGACCCAGTGTCCAGTCGGCCAGTTTGCCCCCCACAAAAGTGCAGGTCACCACCGATTGGCCGGTGTCGGTCCAGGTGAAGACCTCGGGCTGTTCATCTTTGGCCGTCTGCAAGTCGCCCAGGGACTTGGTCATGGCGATCACGTGCATCAGCGACATGCCTTTTTTGAGCTTGGCATTGAGCATGACGGCGCTGGCCACATGGCCAATCGGCCTTTGTGACGCCTTCTTGAGGATGGTCATCAGCCGGGTGAAGTGCAGCAAGATCCACATGACCACGCCGCCTGCGGCCATGGCGATACCCGGCCAGCCGAACTGGCGCCACGCGCCGATGGTGAAAATGATGACGGCCAGTGGGCCGATGATTTTGGTGAAGCTCATGGGGACGAGATTGTGCCTGTCAGTCCAGACCCCGCACCACCTGCATGGCCTCTTCGATGCGCTCGACCGGGTAAACGCTCAGGCCCTCGTAGGCCTTGTCGCCTTTTTTGGGCATGTTGGCTTTGGGCACCACCGCAATCTTGAAGCCCAGCTTGGCCGCTTCTTTCAAGCGCTCCTGACCACGCGGTGCGGGGCGCACTTCGCCCGCCAGGCCCACTTCGCCAAAGGCCAGAAAGCCCTTGGGCAGCGCCTTGCCGCGCAGGCTGCTAGTGATGGCCAGCATCACTGCCAGATCGGCCGCTGGTTCGCGGATGTGAACGCCGCCCACGGCATTCACGAACACATCCTGGTCCATGCAGGCCACGCCCGCGTGGCGGTGCAGCACCGCCAGCAGCATGGCCAGGCGGTCGCGCTCCAGGCCGACGCTCAGGCGGCGCGGGCTGGGGCCGCCGCTGTCCACCAGCGCCTGGATCTCGACCAGCATGGGCCGCGTGCCTTCAAGGGTGACCATCACGCAGCTGCCGGGAACCGGCTCGCTGTGCTGGCTCAGAAAGATCGCGCTTGGGTTGGTCACGCCCTTGAGGCCTTTTTCGGTCATGGCGAAGACACCAATCTCGTTGACGGCGCCAAAGCGGTTCTTGATGGCGCGGATCAGGCGAAAGCTCGAATGCGTGTCGCCTTCAAAGTACAGCACCGTGTCGACCATGTGTTCGAGCACACGGGGGCCGGCCAGCGCGCCCTCCTTGGTCACATGGCCCACCAGCACGATGGCGGTGCCGCTGGCCTTGGCGGCACGCGTCAGGTGCGCCGCGCATTCGCGCACCTGCGCCACCGAGCCGGGGGCGCTGGTGAGCTGGTCCGAATAGACGGTCTGGATCGAGTCGATGATGGCCACCCGGGGCGCGCGGGCCTGCAGCGTGGCCAGGATTTTTTCGAGCTGGATCTCGGCCAGCACCGGCACCTGCGAGCCCGCCAGCCCCAGCCGGCGCGAACGCAGCGCCACCTGGGCGCCGCTTTCCTCGCCGGTCACATACAGCGTTTGCAGGCCGGCGCGCTCCAGCGCATCCACCGCCTGCAGCAGCAGGGTGGACTTGCCGATGCCCGGGTCGCCGCCGATCAGCACCACACCGCCTTCCACAATGCCGCCGCCCAGCACCCGGTCCAGCTCTTCCTGGCCGGTGGGGTGGCGTTGTACGTCAATGGCCTCGATTTGCGACAGCGGCGTGACTTCTGACGCCGGGGCCAGGCCTTGCGCCATGGCGCTGCCAAAGCGGTTTTTGCCACCCACCGGCTCGGCCACGCTCTCCACCAGGCTGTTCCAGGCGCCACAGCTGGGGCATTTGCCCAGCCAGCGGGGTGTGGTGCCGCCGCATTCGTTGCAGGTGTAGAGGGTTTTGTCCTTGGCCATGCAGCGATTGTGCCGCGAGCCGGTGTCCTTGCCGTCAGCGCACAGTCCGGCGCTGGCGCAGTTGGAGGGCCAGAAAGCCGACGATCAGCACATTGACAGCCAGCACCAACCCGCCCAAGCGGCTGGGGCTGTGCCAGAGGTGGTGTATTTCAAACGGCACATAAACCCCCCCGGACAATGCGCCCAGCCATTCGCCCCAGGCTTTTTGATGCCAAAGCCCGTAGGCCTCGGTCAGGCGGGTGAGCAGGTAGGCGCCCAGCATCAGTTCCAGCGTATCCAGTGGCGTGGTGTTGAGCACATCCGTGTAATGCAGCACCAGCGCCGGAAAGGGTTGGTTCGGGTTCAGCCCGAAATGACCGACGGCTTCGAGCACCAGTTGGCGCAGGTCGTGGTGCAGCAGCTCCAGCAGGCCCAGACCCATGACCAGTGCTGCCAGACCCTTGAAAGCCTCGAACAGTGCGATGGAACGCAGTGCCCGTCTGGCGTTGCGGTGTTCAGCCCAGACCATGCGCCAGTTCATGTGTCAGTTGCTTGGCCGACACGGCACGGCAGGCGCTGGCGTTTTGCCCAGACCACAGTGGCGTGCAGTCGGTGCGGCCCAGTGCCTCAAAGTGCGTGCGCAGCGGCGCCACGGCAGCGGTGGCCAGCGGGAACGCAGGTGCCGCCGGGTTCAGTGCCCCAAGTTCGCGCATCAGCCGGTTGACGATGCCGCGGGCCGGGCGGCCACTGAACAGTGTGGTCAGTGCGGTGTGCTGCGCTGCGTCACTCATGAGGGCAGCGCGGTGCAGGGCGCTGGTACTCGCTTCGGGGCAGCACAGGTAAGCGGTGCCCACCTGCACGCCTGCGGCGCCCAGGGCCATGGCGGCACGCACCCCCGCCGCATCGGCGATGCCGCCCGCAGCGATCACGGGCAGCTTCACGGTGGCCACCACCTGCGGCAGCAGCGCCAGGGTGCCCATCTGGGTTGTCAGGTCGGTGCTCAAGAACATGCCCCGGTGCCCACCTGCTTCAAGCCCCTGGGCAATGACGGCGTCAACGCCGCGGGCCTCCAGCCAGAGGGCTTCTTGCACGGTGGTGGCCGACGACAGCACGCGGCTGCCCCAGCTTTTCACGCGGGCCAGCAGGTCGGGCGTGGGCAAGCCAAAGTGAAAGCTCACCACCGGCGGGGCAAAAGGCTCGACCAGATCGGCCACCGCGTGCGAAAACGGCACCCGCCCCGCCCCCGCTGGCACCTGGGCCGGATCGAGGCCGGCTTCGGCGTAAAAAGGCTGCAAGGCTTGGCGCCAGCGGGCCTCGGCGGCTTCGTTCACCGGCGGTGGCGTGTGGCAAAAGAAATTGACGTTCCAGGGGCCCTGGGCTTGGCTGCGCAGCACTTGCAGCTCGGCCTGCAGGGCTTCGGGCGAGAGCATGGCTGCAGGCAAAGCGCCTACCCCGCCGGCAGCGCACACGGCCAGGGCCAAAGCCGAGCCCTGTGCGCCGGCCATGGGGGCTTGCAACACGGGCAGGCGGGAGGGGATCAGGTCGGTGAGGTTCATGGGGCGAGGGTAGCGCATGCCGGGGCCTGCAGGCGCCAGCCCTGCTGGCGATTCAAGCGCCTACAGCAGTGCCTCAAACGGCAGGCTTTGCTTGACCAGGATGACCGTGCAGGGGGCCTCCATGGCCACCTTGATCGGCACTGTGGCCACAAAGCGCTGCATTTGCAGGCCGTGGGTGGCCGCGCCCAGGATGACCATGTTGACATTGTTGCTGTCGGCGTACTTGAGCAGGGCCTCGGCCACATCGCCCGATTCGAGCACGTGGAAAGAGGCCTGGTGGTTGCGCAGGTCCAGCGGTTCAGCCCATTGCCGCAAACGTGTGATGTGCTGGCGGCGCAAGGCGGTTTCGCTTCGTTCACTGTCTGTGCTGCTGGCTTCGCCGGGCGAGACCACGGTCACGCAGGCCAGGCGTGCGCCTGGGCGGATGCCCAGCGAGCGCCCCACCGCTTCGCGCAGCGAATACAAGGTGGCGTCGCTCACATCGTGGTGCGGCACGGCCACCATGACGATGGGCACCTCTTCGATGCGGCGCGAAGGCATAGGCGAGGGTTGGTAATGCTTGCCCGCAGCGCGCACCCAGCGTTTGAAATGTGTCCAGAAGCCGGTGCCCTGGATTCGTTTGCCGCGTGCGGTGACGTGGATCTGCTCGGGGTTGGCCAGGTCAAAGGCCAGCAGCGACGCCGAGCCATAGCGCTGGTCGGCTTCGGGCTCCAGGCAACGCAAAATGACCTCTTGCAACCATTCGGGCAGGTCAGGGTGGCGTTTGCGCGGAGGCGTCGGGTCCATCCACAGGCGCTGGCGCATGCCGGCCTGGGTGGCGGGTTCGCCAAACGGGGTGTCGCCGGTGGCCAGTTGGTAGAGCATCACGCCAATGGCGAACACGTCGCTGCGCGGGTCGCCGCGCACGCCCACCACCTGCTCGGGCGCGATCCAGATGGGTGAGCCCACGGCTTTGCGGAACTCTTCGGCCAACAGGTCGGGAAAGTGCGCGTGGCAAGACAGGCCAAAGTCCAGAAACACGGCCGAGCCGTCGGGCCGGATCAGCACATTGGCCGGTTTGATGTCGAGGTGGCAGACGTTTTGTTTGTGCAGGCTGTGTGCGGCGCGGGCCACGGCGGCGCCCAGGCGGGCGATCTCCTGGGGGTCCAGCGGGGCGTTGCGTTCGAGCCAATGCTCCAGCGTCCGGCCTTCGATGTACTCCATCACCAGGTAGGGCAGGCGACTCAGGTCGCCCGCGGCCACGAAGCGAGGCACATGCGGGCCGCTGAGCGAGGGCATGATCATCAGCTCGACTTCGAAGCTGAGGATGGTCTCGGCCCCGTCACCTGCCGTCATGCGCGGGATCTTCATGGCCATCGGAAACTCGGCAGCGCGGCGCGTGCCGTCTGGCCCCGGTGCGTGCTGCACTTCGTAGATGTGGGCCATGCCGCCCGCATGGATGCAGCGGCCAACCTCGAAGCCGTCCACCAGGGTGCCCGGGTCGAGCAGCTTCAACGCCCTTCCTCCAGCCGCGAGGCAAAGAATTCGGGCAAGCCCGCCTTGCGGATGGCAGCGGCTGCTGCACCGTGGTCATAGGCGACACGGTGGAATGTGGTGCGCCCCAGCACATCGTCGTACACCGCGTACATGGCGCGGGTGTCGCCGTCGCGCGGCTGCCCCACCGCGCCCACGCAGGCCACCCAGGAGCGGTGGCGCGGCAGCGGCACCGGCACGCCTGGGGTGGGCGTAAAAGGCATGAGCTGCTGGCCGTTGCCCTGGTAGTAGAGCGTTTGTTCGTGCACATGGCCGACAAACACATGGGTGGTGGTTTTTTCGTCACCGGTGGCCGCGTCCAGGCATTGCTGGGCCGCACGTTCGCTGTCCACATAGCGCCAGTCCCTGGGGTGGTGGGCACTGGCGTGGACCAGCAGCATGTGGCCAAAGCGTTGGGTGAGCGGCAGCTGCGCCAGAAAGCGGCGGCAATGCGGCGGAAGTTGCTGGTAGGTCCAGGCGGCGGTCATGGCGCCCAGGCTGCCTTCGGCTTGTGGGGGTGTCACGGCCATGGCGTCGTGGTTGCCTTGCAGCACGCAGGCGCCGTCGGCGTGCCACTGCATGACGCGTTCGACCACCGGCAGCGGGTCACCGCCGTAGCCCACCAGGTCGCCCAGCACGGCCCAGCGCTCCACCCCCTGGCGGCGGGCGTGGTCCTCGCAGGCCTGCAAGGCCTGGATGTTGGCGTGGATGTCAGAGAGCAGGGCCCATTTCATTCGGTTCTCCAGTCAGCCCCTATCTTCGGGCTTTGGCCTGAAAGCCAGCTTGCAGCCAGCGGTGTTTTATGACCTTGATGCCCGTCAAGTGCCCAAGATTTTGCGCTGCGAAAATGCAAACATGCGAATCAACAAGACCCGAATCAACCGCCTGGTGCGCCAGGGGCTGGTGTACTCGCTGCTGCTGGCAGTGGCCATTTTGGGGCTGGGGGGTGTGGGGTTTTGGGTGATTGACCCGCGCATCGACAACCTGGGCGACGGCTTGTGGCTGGCTTTCACCACGGCGGCCACGGTGGGCTATGGCGATTTGATACCGCACACACCGGCTTCGCGCATTTTTTCGGTGCTGGTGGTGTTGCTGGGCTTGGCCGTGCTGTCCCTGGTCACAGCCTCGCTGTCGGCCATCTTTGTCGAAAAAGAGGTTGAGGCCGAAGAGCGCGAGATCGAACGCACGCTCCTGGCCGAGTTGCGGGTGCTGCGCGAAGAGCTGCACAGTCTGCGCGAAGAAGTACGCGAACTGCGCAATACCCGCTGAGGCTCTCAGCGCCCGCTGAAGCGGGCCGCGCGCCTTTCCACAAACGAGCGCACGCCCTCGGCAGCGTCCTCGCTGCGCGAAAGCTTTTGCTGCACATCGATGAACTCTTGCATGGCCACCACCGGCCCGTGCTCTACGGCCTTGAGCACATTGCGCCGGGTGGCCACCACCGCCAGAGGGGCTTGCGCCGCGATCAATTGCGCGATGCGCAGCGCCTCGGCACGCTCCTGACCGGCAGGCACCACCTTTTGCACAAAATTCAGGCGCAGCGCTTCGGCGCTGTCAAACACGTCGCAAGTGAGCAGGTGCAATAGCGCATTGCCTGAGCCCGCGCGCTCGGCCATGCGCAGCGTGGCGCCGCCTGTGGCCATGATGCCGCGCGCTGCTTCGAGTTGCGAAAAACGGCAGTCGTCAGCGGCCACCACGATGTCGGCCGCCAGCATGAGCTCAATGCCCAGCGTGTAAGTGATGCCTTGCACCGCCACCACCACCGGTTTGGTGCGTCGGCGGTAGCCTTCCATGCCCAGGTTGAGCGGGTCGACCAGGCCCAGCGGCACGGCTTTTTCGCCGCGCTGCATCAGCGGCGCAATGGTGGGCAGGTCCAGTCCGGCGGTGAAGTGCGCCCCCTCGGCGCACAGCAGGCCCACGCGCAATGCCGGGTCGTCGTCCAGCCGCGTGTAGGCCTCGCCCAGCTCGCGGTACATCTTGGGGGTAAACCCGTTGCGTTTGGCCGGCCGGTTGATGCTGATCTGCAGCACCTCACCGATGACGGTGGTGTCGATGCTGCCTTCGGGGTGGTGTGCGGGTGTGTTCATGTCCCCATGTTAGGGACATGGTTCACACCAGAGATTCGCAGAGGTGACAAACCCTGTAGGAGCCAGCCTGCTGGCGATTTCGGCCCCACGAGGTCGGCATCGCCAGAGGGCTCGCGCCTGCAAGCGTGCGGTCAATATTTGTAAACGCCTTGTCCGGTCTTGCGGCCCAGGCGACCTGCGGCCACCATTTCCTTGAGCAGCGGGCTGGGGCGGTACTTGCTGTCGCCGAACTCTTTCAGATACACCTCCATCACCGCCAGACACACATCCAGGCCGATCATGTCGGCCAGGGCCAGCGGGCCAATGGGCTGGTTGCAGCCCAGCTTCATGCCGGCGTCAATGGCTTCGGGGTCGGCCAGGCCCTCGCCCAACACAAAGAAGGCCTCGTTGATCATGGGCACCAGAATGCGGTTGACCACGAAACCGGGGGCGTTCTTGACGGTGATGGGCGTCTTGCCCAGCGTCAGAGCCAGGTCATGTACGGCGTCGTGGGTGGCATCACTGGTCTGCAGGCCACGGATGATTTCCACCAGCGCCATCATCGGCACCGGGTTGAAGAAGTGCATGCCAATGAAACGGTCGGCCCGCTGCGTGGCCGCAGCCAGCTGCGTGATCGAGATCGACGAAGTGTTGGACGCGATGATCACGTTGGGGGCCAGCAAGGCGTCGAGTTGCTTGAGGATCTTGACCTTGAGCTCGTGGTTCTCGGTGGCAGCTTCGATCACGAGTTGCGCGCCCTTGAGGTCGTCGTAACTGGTGGAGCCTTTGATGCGGCCCAGTGCAGCAGCCTTGTCGGCCTCGGAAATCTTTTCTTTCTTGACCAGACGGTCCAGACTGCCCGACACGGTGGCCACGCCCTTGGCCACAGCGGCTTCGGAAATATCGACCATGACCACGTTCACGCCCGACACGGCGCAAGCCTGCGCAATGCCATTGCCCATGGTGCCAGCGCCGATGATGCCTACGGTTTGGATGCTCATTTTTGTGCTTTCTTCAATGCAGGAGAGGTATAAGCGGGGCATCTTAACGGGTTTGATTTGCCAGGTTCTGACACTGAACTTGATGTAATTAAATATCAATATTCACAAAATAAACGATATTAAATTACATTGACGATCCCGTGAATGCGTAACTTCGGTCCATGGCCCCCATTCCGGAAACCCAGGCATTTGCAGACCGTTTGCATCACGCACTTGATGCGGCGGGTGTGCGCCCCTCTCCAACCCTGGTCGCCAATGAATTCAACTTGCGCTACTGGGGGCGCAGCATCACGCCCCATACTGCTCGCAATTGGCTGTTGGGGAAAGCCATGCCCACGCAGGACAAGTTGGTGGTGTTGGCGGAATGGCTACAGGTCAGTCCGGATGAATTGCGCTTTGGCAAGGTGTCAGCAGGGGCGCGCTTGTCGGAGGCCGATGCCCAATTTGAAAAATTGGACATGGCCGACCGCGAAATGATGGCCCGCTACTTGAGTTTGCCCGCCGCAGACCGCAAAACCGTACGCGAAGTGGTTGCGGCAATAGCTGTAGCTGCAGCGGCAAAGAAAAAACGGGGATGATTTGCCGCGATCCCCGTTGCGTGAATGCTTTCCCTCAGTAAGTTGTGGTCAGCGTTGCTGTGCCTTGCACGTTCGTTTCGCTCAAGCGTGTTAGCGCGCCTGCTGGCGTAATGCGAAAAGCAATGGTGCTGGTGGATGTCACAGTGTTGGCTGTGTCTTTCTCGATCCGGATGATTTTCAGCAAAGCTGTGGATGCTGTATCAGGTTCCAGAACAAATGTGGCTGTCGCAGTCCCTCTTCGAGTTGTTTTGCTTTGGTCGGTGTATCGAGTAGAGCTGTACCAGGTGCCAGTGTCATTGATGCGGGCAGTGGCTGGAATTGGGATTGAGCTGCTGACCACTTCGTATGAGGTAGCGCTGCTGTTGCCAAGTAGATCGTAATTACTGCTGACGTAGCTTGTGCCAGTCGTAGCCAACGGCACGCTTCGACCGTTGGCATTGATGGTGCCAGTTATTGTAGTGGTCTTGGCTTGTGCTGCTTGGCCTTCAAAGGTTGTGCCCGAGATGCTTCCAGCAGTCGTTGTACCGCTCCCGGTGACGTTAACGCCGGAAGTTGACCCCGTAACGGTGAAGGGCCAAGAGCCTGTGCTATTGGTGTAGCTGACATACGCTGTGCGCAGTTGAAACGTTTCTGTCGATGATGCAGAACCACCGCTACCGCCACCACCGCCACATGCAACCAGTAAAGCCGAAATAGACAGGGTGGACCAGAATTTGAATTGTGAAGACTTCATTGACGTGCTCCTATTTAAAATGAATTCAAAATCACAAGTAATGTAATATAAAATTACAAACAAAAACAAGTCCCAATCCGTGAGATCAGGGTGAATCATGCAAAGGCACAATTCGCCCATGCCCGCACCCGGTCCGTCCACCCTCACCGCTCCTCAAAAAGCCTTGCACAAGCTGGGCCTGGTGCGTGACATCGATCTGGCGCTGCACCTGCCGCTGCGCTACGAGGACGAGACCCGGATCGTGGCCTTGCGCGATGCGCGCGACGGTGACACGGTGCAGATCGAGGCCACGGTGACGGCCTGCGAGGTGACTTTCAAGCCGCGCCGCCAGTTGCTGGTGACGGTGGATGACGGCTCGGACACCTGCCAGCTGCGGTTTTTCAGCTTCTACCCCTCGCACCAGAAGGCCCTGGCTGTGGGCAGCCGGGTGCGGGTGCGCGGCGAGGTGCGCGGAGGCTTTATGGGTTTGGCGATGATGCACCCCAGCTTCAAGGCGGCGGGGGGCGAGCTGGCCCAGGCGCTGACCCCGGTGTACCCGACCACGGCGGGTTTGCCGCAGGCGTATTTGCGGCGGGCGGTGGTCAATGGACTGGCCCATGCCGACCTGAGCGAAACCCTGCCGCCCGATGTGGCCTGGCCGGACCGGCGCGCCGCCATGACGCTGCGCGAGGCACTGCAGTTTCTGCACCACCCCACGCCCGATGTGGCGCTGGCCACGCTCGAAGACCGCAGCCACCCGGCCTGGATTCGCCTCAAGTGCGAGGAGTTGCTGGCGCAGCAGTTGTCGCAGCTGACGGCCAAGCGCGAGCGTGACCGCCTGCGCGCGCCGCAGTTGCGCCAGAAGCCCGAGGGCCTGCACGCCCGCCTGCTGGCCGCCTTGCCCTTTGCCCTGACCGGTGCGCAGCAGCGCGTGGGCCAGGAGATTGCGGCCGATCTGGCACGGTCTGTGCCCATGCACCGCCTGCTGCAGGGCGATGTGGGTGCGGGCAAGACGGTGGTGGCCGCGCTGGCGGCCATGGTGGCGATCGATGCGGGCTGGCAGTGCGCGCTGATGGCGCCCACCGAGATCCTGGCCGGACAGCATTTCGGCAAGCTGGTGGGCTGGCTCGAACCTTTGGGTGTGAAAGTGGCATGGCTGACCGGCAGCCAGAAAAAGAAGGAGCGCGCCGAGATGCTGGCCCTCATCGAATCGGGCGAGGCCGCGCTGGTGGTGGGCACGCATGCGGTCATTCAGGAACAGGTGAAGTTCAAGAGCCTCGCGCTGGCCGTGATCGACGAGCAGCACCGCTTTGGCGTGGCCCAGCGCCTGGCCCTGCGCAGCAAGATGCAGGAAGACGGCATGGAGCCGCACCTCTTGATGATGAGCGCCACGCCCATCCCGCGCACGCTGGCCATGAGTTATTACGCGGACCTGGACGTTTCGGTGATTGACGAGCTGCCACCGGGGCGTACGCCCATCGTGACGCGGGTGATCTCGGACAGCCGCCGCGATGAAATTGTTGAGCGCATCGGCGCGCAGCTGCAGCAGGGTCGGCAGGTCTATTGGGTTTGTCCGCTCATTGAGGAGAGCGAGGCACTCGATCTGACCAACGCCACCCAGACCCATGCCGACCTGAGCCAGGCGCTGCCCGGTGTGATGGTGGGCCTGCTGCATTCGCGCATGCCGGTGGCCGAAAAAAAGGCGGTGATGGACCTCTTCACCGGTGGCCAGATGGGTGTGCTGGTCAGCACCACGGTGATCGAGGTGGGGGTGGACGTGCCCAACGCGTCGCTGATGGTCATCGAGCATGCCGAGCGTTTTGGTCTGAGCCAGTTGCACCAGTTGCGCGGGCGGGTGGGGCGCGGCGCGGCGGCATCGGCCTGTGTGCTGCTGTATGGCACGGGCGAGAGTGGCCGCTTGGGCGAAACCGCGCGTGAGCGTCTGCGTGCCATGGTGGAGACGAACGATGGTTTTGAGATTGCCCGGCGCGATCTCGAAATCCGGGGTCCGGGGGAATTTCTGGGGGCGCGCCAGTCGGGGGCGCCGCTGCTGCGTTTTGCGGATCTGAGCATCGACACGCCCTTGCTGGACTGGGCGCGCGAACTGGCCCCCCGGATGCTGGACCGTCACCCCGCGCTGGCCGAGCGGCATGTGGGCCGATGGCTGGGGGGCAAGGCGGAATACCTCAAGGCGTGAGGGGCCGGTGCAGGCGCCAGCAGGGCTGGCTCCTACAATGATCGGCTTATGACCCTCACCGAGCTCAAGTACATCGTTGCCGTTGCCCGCGAAAAGCATTTCGGCAAGGCGGCCGAGGCCTGTCATGTGTCGCAACCCACGCTGTCGCTGGCGATCAAGAAGCTCGAAGAAGAGCTGGACGTCAAGCTGTTCGAGCGCAGCGCCACCGAGGTGGCTGCCACACCCCTGGGCCAAGAGATTGTGCGGCAGGCGCAAAGCGTGCTGGAACAGGCGGCCGAGATCAAAGAGATCGCCAAGCGGGGCAAGGACCCGCTGGCCGGTCCGATCCGCCTGGGCGTCATCTACACCATTGGCCCCTACCTGTTGCCCGATCTGGTGCGCGAGGTGATCCATTCGATTCCGCAGATGCCTTTGATGCTGCAGGAAAACTTCACGGTGCGGCTGCTGGAGATGCTTCGCACCGGCGAGATCGACTGCGCCATTCTGGCCGAGCCTTTTCCTGACGCTGGATTGGCGTTGGCACCGTTGTACGACGAGCCTTTCGTGGCCGCCGTGCCGGCCAGCCACCCGCTGGCCAGCCGCACCGAGGTGACGGCCGAAGAGTTGAAAAACGAAACCATGTTGCTCTTGGGCAATGGCCACTGCTTTCGTGACCATGTGCTGGAGGTTTGCCCCGAGTTCGCTCGCTTTGCCAACCATGCCGACGGCATCCGCAAGACTTTTGAGGGCTCGTCACTGGAGACCATCAAGCACATGGTGGCTGCGGGCATGGGCATCACGCTGGTGCCGTGTCTGTCGGTACCACCTGCGGCGCCGAGCGGCAAGCGCGCAGCCAGTCGTCAAGATGCGCCTGTGCGCTATCTGCCGGTGGTGGACGCTCAAGGCGGTTTGCCACCCACGCGCCGTGTGGTGCTTGCCTGGCGACGCAGCTTCACCCGCTATGAAGCGATTGCCGCCCTGCGCAACGCCATTTACGCCTGTCCTTTGACGGGTGTGAGCCGATTGTCCTGAGCATGCCATCGCGAGCAGGGCTTGCGCCTACAGACGCCTATGAATGACAAACTCAAGCTCTACCTCGATTTGATCCGTTGGAACCGTCCTGCGGGCTGGCTGCTCTTGCTTTGGCCCAGTCTGGCGGCCTTGTGGGTGGCGGCTGGGGGCTTTCCGGGCTGGCATTTGCTGGCGGTGTTCACGCTGGGCACGGTGCTGATGCGCAGTGCAGGTTGCTGCGTCAACGATGTGGCCGACCGCGACTTTGATCGCCACGTCAAGCGCACGGCCAACCGGCCGGTGACCAGCGGTCGCATCGGAACGCGCGAGGCATTGGGGGTTGGGACTGTGCTGGCCTTGTGTGCGTTTGGCTTGGTGCTCACCACCAATGCCGCCACCATTGCCTGGTCATTTGCGGCGCTGGTGGTGACCTTGATTTACCCCTACGCCAAGCGCCATGTGTCCATGCCGCAAGCGGTGCTGGGCGTGGCCTTCAGCTTTGGCATTCCGATGGCATTTGCCGCCGTGCAGGCAGAAGTGCCGCTGCTGGCCTGGGGTTTGTTGGTCGGCAACCTGTTTTGGGTGCTGGCCTACGACACCGAATACGCGATGGTGGACCGCGACGATGACCTGAAGATCGGTATGAAAACGTCGGCCATCACCCTGGGTAATCAAGATGTGCCGGCCATCGTGGCCTTTTATCTGGCCTATTTGCTGATCTGGGCGTGGCTGCTGCCCGTGCCGCGCCAAAGTGCGTGGTTCGCATGGGGTTGGGCCGTGGCTGCGGCCCAGGTGGTTTGGCATTTCGCGCTGATTCGCCACCGCACCCGCGAAGGCTGCTTCAAAGCCTTCCGCCTGAACCACTGGCTGGGCTTCAGTGTGTTTGCGGGGGTGGTGCTGGGTTATGGTTTTTAGGCAACCTGCTCAGGCCTTGCCGAACTCGTCACCCAGTTCGCGGGCGCGCTGTTCAGCGGCCTGCATGGCTTTGACAAACGCCAGTTTGATGCCGGCGTTTTCCATCGAGGTGATGGCGGCGTAGGTGGTGCCGCCCTTGGAGGTGACGCGTTGGCGCAGCACTTCGGGTGACTCGCTCGATGCTGCGGCCAAAGACGACGCTCCCGAGAACGTGGCCACGGCCAGTTTGTAGGCTTGCTCAGCAGGCAGGCCCATGCCCACGCCTGCCTCGGTCATGGCCTCTAAAAAGAAGAAAACATAGGCCGGGCCGGAGCCCGACAAGGCGGTCACGGCGTCCAGGTGGCCTTCTTGTGCAACCCACAAATATTGGCCAGTGGTGGCAATGACTTGTTCGACCTGTGCCTTTTCTGCGGCGCTCACGCCGGGGCAGGCAAACAGGGCGGTCATGCCCTGACCCACCAGGGCAGGCGTGTTGGGCATGGTGCGCACGACTCGGTCGCTGCCCAGCCAGGCGCAAATGCTGCTGGTGCGGATGCCGGCCGCCACTGACAGGTGCAGGGCCTGGCCGGTGTGGCTGGCAACCGGGGCGGCGGCTTCCTTGAAGACTTGGGGCTTGACGGCCCAAACAACGAGTTGGGCCTGACCCAGTGAAGGTCCGGCTTCGCTCAGGACCGTGACGCCAAAGTCCTTTTGCAAGCGGGCGGCGGTCTCGGCGAAAGGCTCGACCACGGTGATTTGGCTGGCGGGCATGCCCTGGCGCAGCAGGCCGCCAATGATGGCGCTGGCCATGTTGCCGCCGCCAATGAATGCGATGTGTTGCAGTGCTGATTTCATGAGGGGCGATTGTCGCTGCTAATAAGAAAGCAGGGACGAAGGGCGTAGCGCGAGTCGCTTTGAATCCATTGGTGTTGCTTTTGAGGTGTGCAGGCCAGTGCTGAAGATATTTTGAAAAAAGAGTTGACCTGCGGCTCGGGGTTTGTGATAATAGAGGGCTTCGCCTTCCAAAGAGGCGTGGTTATCTGCCCAATCTGAAGCGTTGCGAGTGGTTCGCAGCAGGGATGACGGGTCCAAGACTGATTTCTGGGTGGCTGTGCTGCGCGGAAATACAAGTTGGGAATATTGAAATGATCCAGACAGAAACTCGGTTGGACGTTGCCGACAACACCGGCGCCAAGTCCGTGCTGTGCATCAAGGTGCTCGGCGGGTCCAAGCGTCGTTACGCCAGTGTTGGCGACATCATCAAGGTGAGCATCAAAGAAGCTGCTCCGCGCGGTCGCGTCAAAAAAGGCGAGGTTTACAGCGCGGTGGTGGTTCGCACGGCCAAGGGCATTCGCCGTGGCGATGGTTCCCTCGTCAAATTCGATGGCAATGCAGCAGTGTTGCTCAATGCCAAGCTTGAGCCTATTGGTACCCGCATCTTCGGCCCGGTCACGCGTGAGCTGCGTACCGAGAAGTTCATGAAGATCGTGTCTCTGGCTCCCGAAGTGCTCTAAATAGGACGCGCCATGAACAAAATTATCAAAGGCGACGAAATCATCGTGATCACCGGTCGCGACAAAGGCAAGCGCGGCAAGGTGTCGCTGCGTGCTGATGATTCGCATGTGGTGGTTGACGGTATCAATCTCGTCAAGAAGCACGCCAAGCCGAACCCGATGAAGGGTACCAATGGCGGCATCATCGAAAAGGCCATGCCGATTCACCAGTCCAACGTGGCGATTTTCAATGCCGCCACAGGCAAGGCTGATCGCGTGGGCATCAAGCAACTGGCTGACGGCAAGCGCGTTCGCGTTTACAAGTCCAGTGGCGAAGAAATCAAGGTGGCATGACCATGGCACGTTTCCAGCAAATCTACCGCGACAAAGTCGCTCCCGAGCTGACCGCCAAATTTGGCTACAAGTCGCCGATGGAAGTGCCTCGCATCACCAAGATCACCCTCAACATGGGTGTGAGCGAAGCTGTTGCCGACAAGAAGGTCATGGACAACGCTGTGGGCGACCTGACCAAGATCGCCGGCCAGAAGCCCGTCGTGACCAAGGCCAAGAAAGCCATCGCCGGTTTCAAGATCCGCGAAGGTCAGGCCATCGGTTGCATGGTGACCCTGCGTGGCGTCCAGATGTATGAATTCCTCGATCGTTTCGTGACCGTGGCTCTGCCCCGTGTGCGTGACTTCCGTGGTATCTCCGGTCGTGCTTTTGACGGTCGTGGCAACTACAACATCGGTGTGAAAGAGCAGATCATTTTCCCCGAGATCGAGTACGACAAGGTTGACGCTCTGCGTGGCCTGAACATCAGCATCACCACAACGGCCAAGACCGACGACGAGTGCAAAGCACTGCTCGCCGCCTTCCGTTTCCCCTTCAAGAACTGAGGTGTCACGTGGCTAAAGTAGCTTTGATCGAGCGTGAGCTCAAGCGTGAAAAACTGGCAGCCAAGTACGCGAAAAAATACGCGGAACTGAAAGCCATTGCCAATGATGCCAAGCGCAGCGATGAAGAGCGTGCAGCTGCCCGTCTGGGCCTGCAAAAGCTCCCGCGCAACGCCAACCCGACCCGCCAGCGCAACCGTTGCGAAATCACTGGTCGTCCGCGTGGCACGTTCCGTCAATTCGGTCTGGGCCGCGCCAAGATCCGTGAACTTGCCTTCGAGGGCAACATTCCGGGCGTGACCAAGGCCAGCTGGTAATCGGCAGGAGATAAACAAATGAGCATGAGTGATCCCATCGCCGATTTGCTGACCCGCATCCGTAACGCACAAATGGTCTCCAAGGCCGTTGTGTCTGTGCCCTCTTCCAAAGTGAAAGTGGCCATCGCACAAGTGCTGAAGGACGAAGGTTACATCGACGGTTTCCAAATCAAATCCGCAGACGGCAAGTCCGAGCTGGAAATTTCCCTGAAGTACTACGCTGGTCGCCCGGTCATCGAGCGCATCGAGCGCGTGAGCCGTCCTGGCCTGCGTGTGTACAAGGGCCGCGACGCCATTCCTCAGGTCATGAACGGCCTGGGCGTGGCCATCGTCACCACCCCGAAAGGTGTGATGACTGACCGCAAAGCACGTGCTGTCGGCGTCGGCGGCGAAGTGCTGTGCTACGTCGCTTAATGGCAGGAGAGACGAAATGTCCCGAGTAGGAAAAATGCCTGTGACCGTCCCCGCTGGCGTGGATGTGTCCATCAAGGAAGACCAGATCAGCGTCAAAGGCGCCGGCGGCCAATTGGCTGTCGCTGCCAATGTGTTGGTCAAGGTGAGCAACGAAGCCGGTAAGCTGAGCTTTGTGCCTGCCAACGATTCGCGTGAAGCCAATGCCATGAGCGGCACCTTGCGTCAGCTGGTGAACAACATGGTGACCGGCGTGACCAAAGGCTTTGAGAAGAAGCTGAGCCTGATCGGTGTGGGTTACAAGGCCCAGGCCTCTGGCGCCAAGTTGAACTTGGCTGTTGGTTATTCGCACCCTGTCGACATCGTGATGCCCGCTGGTATCACGGTGGCCACTCCGACCCCGACCGAGATCGTGATCAAGGGCGCTGACCGTCAGCGCGTGGGTCAGATCGCTGCCGAGATCCGTGCTGTTCGTCCGCCCGAGCCCTACAAGGGCAAAGGCATCCGCTATGCGGACGAGAAGATCACGATCAAAGAGACCAAGAAGAAATAAGGAGCTGCACCATGTTGACCAAGAAAGAGCAGCGTCTGCGTCGTGCCCGTCAAACCCGCATCCGCATTGCCCAGCAAGGCGTGGCGCGTCTGTCGGTGAACCGCACCAACCTTCACATCTACGCCAGCGTGATCTCTGGTTGCGGCACCAAGGTGCTGGCCAGTGCATCCACGGCCGAGGCCGAAGTGCGTACCGCACTGGGCGGCTCGGGCAAAGGCGGCAATGCCGCCGCAGCCCAACTGATCGGCAAGCGCATCGCCGAAAAGGCCAAAGCTGCCGGCGTTGAAAAAGTCGCTTTTGACCGTGCTGGTTTCGCCTACCACGGCCGCGTCAAGGCTTTGGCCGACGCTGCCCGTGAGGCCGGCCTGCAGTTCTAAACGGATCGGATAATCAAATGGCTAAGTTTCAAGCAAAACCCCAGAGTGACGGTCCTGAGGACGGCATGCGGGAAAAAATGATCGCGGTCAACCGCGTTACCAAGGTGGTCAAGGGTGGCCGTATCCTGGGTTTCGCAGCGCTGACCGTGGTGGGTGATGGCGACGGTCGCGTCGGCATGGGCAAGGGCAAATCGAAAGAAGTGCCGGTGGCTGTGCAAAAGGCGATGGAAGAAGCCCGCCGCAACCTGAACAAGGTCGCCATCAAGAATGGCACGATCCATCACACCGTGATGGGTCACCACGGTGCTGCCCGCGTCATGATGACGCCGGCCCCCAAGGGTACCGGCATCATTGCTGGCGGCCCGATGCGTGCCGTCTTTGAAGTGGTGGGCATCACCGACATCGTGGCCAAGAGCCATGGTTCGTCGAACCCCTACAACATGGTTCGCGCCACTTTGGACGCACTGGCCAACTGCACGACTGCCTCTGAAGTGGCGGCCAAGCGTGGCAAGTCGGTCGAAGAAATCTTCGCCTGATTGGGAGACGCAACATGTCTACACAACCTACCGTGAAAATCCAGCTGGTGCGCAGCCCCATCGGCTGCAAGCAAGACCACCGTGCCACCGTCGTTGGCCTGGGTCTGCGCAAGCTCAACAGCGTCAGCGAACTGCAGGACACTCCCGCAGTGCGCGGCATGATCAACAAGATCGCTTACCTGGTCAAGGTTCTCTGAGGTATCACTGATGGAACTCAATAGCATCAAACCTGCTGACGGCGCCAAGCACGCCGCCCGCCGTGTTGGCCGTGGCATTGGCTCCGGTCTGGGCAAGACCGCTGGCCGTGGCCACAAAGGTCAGAAATCCCGCTCGGGTGGTTACCACAAGGTCGGCTTCGAAGGCGGTCAAATGCCGCTGCAGCGTCGATTGCCCAAGCGTGGCTTCAAATCGCACCTGCTCAAATTCAATGCCGAGATCACACTGGGCCAACTGGCCAAGCTGGGTCTGGGTGAGGTGGACTTGCTCGCACTCAAGCAAGCGGGTCTCGTGCCTGAGCTGGCCAAAGTGGTCAAAGTCATCAAGTCCGGTGAACTCACCAGCGCCGTCAAACTGACCGGTATCGGTGCCACCGCGGGTGCCAAGGCTGCCATCGAGGCTGCCGGCGGTTCCCTGGCTTAATGTCGCTGCACAAAGAGATTGCCTGTGGCCACCAACGCTAATACAGCTGCTAAGACCGTCAAGTACGGCGACCTGCGTCGCCGTCTGGTCTTCCTGTTGCTGGCGCTGGTCGTTTACCGCGTCGGCGCGCACATTCCTGTGCCGGGCATTGATCCTGACCAACTCAAGCAGTTGTTCAATGGTCAGCAAGGCGGCATCCTGAGTCTGTTCAACATGTTCTCGGGTGGGGCTCTGTCGCGTTTCACGGTGTTTGCGCTGGGCATCATGCCCTACATCTCCGCTTCCATCGTGATGCAGCTCTTGACCTATGTGTTGCCGGCTTTCGAGCAACTCAAGAAAGAGGGCGAGGCCGGTCGCCGCAAGGTGACCCAGTACACCCGTTTTGGCGCATTGGGCTTGGCTTTGTTCCAGTCCCTGGGGATTGCCCTGGCGCTGGAAGCTTCTGCTGGCTTGGTCATCAACCCAGGTTTCGGTTTCCGCATGACGGCTGTGGTCAGTCTGACGGCGGGCACCATGTTCCTGATGTGGCTGGGTGAGCAAATCACCGAGCGTGGTCTGGGCAATGGCATCTCGATCTTGATCTTTGCTGGTATTGCTGCGGGCTTGCCCAATGCGTTGGGTGGCTTGTTCGAGTTGGTCCGCACGGGTGCCATGGGTCCGTTGGTGGCAATGTTCATCGTGGCCGTCGTGGTCCTGGTGACTTACTTCGTGGTGTTTGTCGAACGTGGTCAGCGCAAGATTCTGGTCAACTATGCACGCCGCCAGGTGGGCAACAAGGTGTATGGCGGTCAATCGTCGCACCTGCCGCTCAAACTGAACATGGCGGGTGTGATCCCTCCAATCTTTGCCTCGTCGATCATCCTGTTGCCGGCCACTGTGATCAACTGGTTCAGCTCCGGCGAAACCAGCAACCCTGTGGTCTTGTTCTTCAAGGATGTGGCGTCTGCACTGAGCCCGGGTCAGCCGATCTATGTGATGTTCTATGCTGCAGCCATCGTTTTCTTCTGTTTTTTCTACACCGCACTGGTGTTCAACAGCCGTGAAACGGCTGACAACCTGAAGAAAAGCGGCGCCTTTGTGCCAGGTATTCGTCCGGGCGACCAGACGGCCCGCTATATCGACAAAATCCTGCTGCGCTTGACGTTCATTGGAGCGGCTTACATCACCTTCGTGTGTTTGCTGCCCGAGTTCCTGATCCTGAAATACAATGTTCCGTTTTACTTCGGCGGCACGTCCCTCCTGATCATTGTGGTGGTCACGATGGATTTCATGGCCCAGGTACAGAACTATTTGATGTCCCAACAATATGAGTCGCTTCTGAAAAAAGCGAATTTCAAGACTTCTCTCGGTGGTTAGCGATGGCGAAAGACGATGTCATCCAGATGCAAGGCGAGGTGGTGGAAAACCTGCCCAACGCCACATTCCGAGTGAAGTTGGAAAACGGTCATATTGTCCTGGGTCACATTTCCGGCAAGATGCGCATGCACTACATCCGTATCCTGCCGGGTGACAAGGTCACCGTGGAATTAACGCCCTACGATCTGAGCAGGGCCCGTATCGTGTTCCGTGCCAAGTAAGGCCGGGGCAAACAGAGTTTTAGGAGAAGAACCATGAGAGTTTCGGCTTCGGTCAAGAAAATCTGCCGCAACTGCAAAATCATTCGCCGTAAAGGCGTTGTTCGCGTGATCTGTACTGATCCGCGTCACAAGCAGCGTCAAGGCTGATTGCACAAGTTTTAGAGGACGAAAATGGCACGTATCGCTGGCATCAACATTCCGCCGCACAAGCATGCTGAAATTGGCCTGACCGCCATCTTTGGCATCGGTCGCACCCGCGCTCGCAAAATCTGCGAAGCTTGTGGCATTGCTTACTCCAAGAAGGTGAAGGATCTGACCGACGCCGACCTGGAAAAAATTCGCGACCAGATCGGTCAGCTCACCATCGAAGGTGACCTGCGTCGTGAAACCACCATGAACATCAAGCGCTTGATGGACATCGGCTGCTACCGTGGTTTCCGTCATCGCCGTGGCCTGCCGATGCGTGGTCAGCGTACCCGCACCAATGCCCGTACCCGCAAGGGTCCGCGCAAGGGCGCAGCCGCACTGAAGAAATAAGCCGGATTGAGAAGAGAACACCATGGCTAAACAACCTTCCAGCAACGCAGCCCAGCGCGTGCGCAAAAAAGTCCGCAAGAACATTGCCGACGGCATCGCTCACGTTCACGCTTCGTTCAATAACACCATCATCACCATCACCGATCGCCAGGGCAATGCTCTGTCGTGGGCATCTTCCGGTGGCCAGGGCTTCAAGGGTTCGCGCAAATCGACGCCTTTCGCTGCCCAGGTAGCCTCTGAAGTGGCCGGTCGCGCTGCAATGGAACAGGGCATCAAGAATCTCGACGTCGAGATCAAAGGCCCCGGTCCTGGCCGCGAGTCGTCTGTGCGCGCCCTCGGTGCTTTGGGCATCCGCATCACGTCCATCTCTGACGTGACCCCGGTCCCGCACAACGGCTGCCGCCCTCAAAAGCGTCGTCGCATCTAAGCTTTTCTCAAGCCCACCGCCAGGCCATGCTTGCATCGCCTGGCTCCCGCATTTTTAAGAGTGCGGAAGTTTAATAAAGGAAATCCAAGTGGCACGTTACCTCGGCCCCAAGGCCAAACTCTCCCGCCGCGAAGGCACGGACTTGTTCCTCAAGAGCGCTCGTCGCTCCATTGCGGACAAGGCCAAGTTCGACACCAAGCCTGGCCAACACGGCCGTACCTCTGGTCAGCGTACTTCCGACTTTGGTTTGCAGCTGCGCGAAAAGCAGAAGGTCAAGCGCATGTACGGTGTGCTGGAAAAGCAATTCCGCCGTTACTTCGCTGAAGCTGATCGCCGCAAAGGCAATACCGGTTCCAACCTGCTTTCCTTGCTCGAATGCCGTCTGGACAACGTGGTCTACCGCATGGGTTTCGGCTCGACACGCGCTGAAGCACGTCAGCTGGTTTCCCACAAGGCCATCACCGTGAATGGCCAGCAAGTGAATATCCCCTCGTACCTGGTCAAGGCTGGTGACGTTGTGGCTGTTCGCGAAAAGTCCAAAAAGCAAAATCGCGTGGTCGAAGCACTGCAACTCGCCGCTCAAGTGGGCATGCCTGCCTGGGTGGAAGTGAATGCAGACAAGGCTGAAGGCACCTTCAAGAAGGTTCCGGACCGCGACGAATTCGGTGCTGACATCAACGAATCGTTGATCGTCGAACTGTACTCGCGCTAATTCCCAGCCGTTTCAATCGTTCCCGGGCTGCCAGGCATGGTGGCTCCGGGTGCTTCATCAGCCTTACCGGTGTAACGAGCCGGGGGTATTGAGAGGAAGTCTGAATGCAAACCAATCTGCTGAAACCCAAAGCCATCCAAGTCGAACAATTGGCCGCCAACCGTGCCAAAGTCACCCTCGAACCGTTCGAGCGTGGCTATGGCCACACGCTGGGCAATGCCCTGCGTCGCGTGCTGCTGTCTTCCATGGTCGGCTATTCAGCAACCGAAGTCACCATCGCTGGCGTGGTGCACGAGTACTCTTCCATTGATGGCGTCCAGGAAGACGTGGTCAACATCCTGCTGAACCTCAAGGGCGTGGTCTTCAAATTGCATAACCGCGACGAAGTCACCCTGAGCCTGCGCAAGGATGGCGAAGGTGCGGTCACGGCTGCCGATATCCAGACGCCGCACGACGTCGAGATCATCAACCCAGAGCACGTGATTGCCAACCTGTCGCAAGGCGGCAAGCTGGACATGCAGATCAAGGTTGAAAAAGGCCGTGGTTATGTGCCCGGCACCATGCGCCGCTACGCCGACGAAGCCACCAAGGCTTTGGGTCGCATCGTCCTCGACGCTTCGTTTTCTCCGGTCAAGCGCGTGAGCTACACCGTCGAAAGCGCTCGTGTGGAGCAGCGCACTGATCTGGACAAGCTGGTGCTCGAGATCGAAACCAATGGCGCCATCACCGCTGAAGACGCCGTGCGCGCTTCGGCCAAGATTCTGGTGGAACAACTGGCTGTGTTCGCACAGCTCGAAGGCGGCGAGCTGTCCGCATTCGACCAGCCTGCCCAGCGTGGTGGTGCCGGCAACTTCGACCCGATCCTGCTGCGCCCCGTGGACGAACTCGAACTCACCGTTCGCTCTGCCAACTGCCTCAAGGCCGAAAACATCTACTACATCGGTGACCTCATTCAGCGCACCGAGAACGAGCTGCTCAAGACCCCGAACCTGGGTCGCAAGTCGCTCAACGAAATCAAGGAAGTCCTGGCATCCCGTGGTCTGACTTTGGGCATGAAGCTCGAAGCTTGGCCGCCGGCTGGTCTGGAAAAGCGATAATACGAAGTTCCCGGAAGTTCTCCGGGGTGTGCACGGGCAGTACCTGATACGGCTGCCTGTTTAATAAAGAAAGGAAAGCACCATGCGTCACGGTCACGGCCTCCGCAAACTCAACCGCACCAGCGAGCACCGCCTCGCCATGCTGCGCAACATGATGAATTCGCTCATCGAGCACGAAGTCATCAAAACTACAGTCCCCAAAGCCAAGGAGCTGCGCCGCGTGATCGAACCCATGATCACCCTGGCCAAGGAAGACTCTGTTGCCAACAAGCGTCTGGCGTTCAACCGCCTGCGTGACCGCGACAGCGTGACCAAGCTGTTCGCTGATCTGGGCCCCCGCTTTGCCAAGCGTCCTGGTGGTTACACCCGCATCCTGAAGATGGGCTTCCGCGTGGGTGACAACGCCCCCATGGCCTTGGTGGAATTGGTGGATCGCCCCGAAATTTCTGAAGCACCCGCTGCAGAATAAGCTATAATCTATTTTTTACCGCGGGGTGGAGCAGTCTGGTAGCTCGTTGGGCTCATAACCCAAAGGTCGTTGGTTCAAATCCGGCCCCCGCAACCAAGTTCTCGGCGCGAGCTGAGCTTTTCAAAAAGACCCGCAAATGCGGGTCTTTTTTTATTTCAGCCGGCTCAAAAGGCCCTGCAAAGCGTATTGCACGGTGGCTTCCCGTACGTGTGCACGGTCACCTGCAAACACCACGCGCTCGCTGCTGAGTGATCCATCCACGCTCCAGGCCAACCAAACCGTTCCCACCGGCTTGTCTGCCGAGCCCCCATTGGGGCCTGCTATGCCTGTGACCGCCACACTGGCCTGCACAGGCGAGCGCTGCACAGCGCCTTGCGCCATCGCTTGGGCCACAGCCTCGCTGACTGCACCATGCAGCGCAATCAAGGTGGCAGGCACGCCCAGGAGCTCTGTTTTGGCGGCATTGGAATAGGTGACAAAGCCGCGCTCAAACCAGTTGCTGGAGCCGGACAGGTCGGTGCACCGTGCTGCGATCATTCCACCTGTGCAGCTCTCGGCCGTGGCCATCATCCATTGCCGCGATTGAAGGGCGCTCGCCAGTTGTTGGCAGACAAATGTGCTGTCCATTAGATGAAGCGCCACAGCGCAATGACCAGCAAGGTGCAAAACGCAGCCACCAGATCGTCAAACACGATGCCCCAGGCGCCACGCCAGCCCCAGCCTTTGAAGACCGCATCGGCCCAGGCCACAGGCCCTGGTTTGGCGGCATCAAAAAAACGGAACAGCGTGAAAGCCGTGAGTTGCCCCCAAAAACCAGTGGGCATGACCAGCCACAGCACCAGCCACATGGCCACCACCTCGTCCCAGACGATGAAGCTGGGGTCGGCGATGTCCAGTTGGTCCACAGTGCGCTTGCAGGCCCACCAGCCCACCAGCAGCGAGACGCCAATGAACAAGCCCTGACCCGTGTGGCTCAACAGCGGTGCCAGCAGTAACCAGGACAGCCAGGCCCACAGGCTCCCCACCGTGCCGGGTGCCTTGGGTGAAAGCCCGGCGCCAAAACCCAGAGCCAGCATGTGGGCCGGGTGCGACAGCATGAAAGCGGGGCTGGGGCGGTGGGCCATGTTCAGTCCTGGGCGAAATGGTCAAAGGACGCAAAGTGGTTTGGAAGGGACTGCCCGTCGGCATCCAGCAACAGCAGTGTGGGCTCTGCCGTGATGCAGCCTACGCGCGTCACGGCAGTGGCACTGGCTTGTGCCGCCGCCAACACGGCACCTCTGTGCGTGACAGGCGCTGTGAAAACCAGCTCGTAATCGTCCCCACCCGACAGCACGCAAGTGCGCAGCCACTGCTCGGACAGCGCCACATCGCCTCGACAGGCCAGCAGCTGTTCGCAGGCATTCACCTGCAGTTGGGCGCCCAACTTGCTTTGGCTCAGGATGTGTTTCAGATCGCCCAGCAGACCGTCGCTGATGTCAGCTGCCGCAGTGGCGATGCCGCGCAAGGCCATGCCCAGCGCGACACGCGGCGAGGGTTGTTCCATGCGCTGCCGGCAAAGCTCAAACACAGCCTCGGGCAAACCCAACGTGCCACGGAAGGCTTCGAGTGCGAGGCGCGCATCGCCCAGCGTGCCGCTCACGTAAATGTCATCGCCCACCTGCGCACCCGAGCGCAGCAGTGCCTGGCCTTGAGCCACATCACCGATCACGGTGATGGAGATGTTCAGCGGCCCTTGCGTGGTGTCACCGCCAATCAGTTCACAGCTGTGGGCGTCGGCCAGTGCCAGCAAGCCTTGCGAAAAGCCTTGCAACCAGGCCTCGTCGGCCCGAGGCATGGACAAAGACAGCAAAAAGGCGCGAGGTTCGGCCCCGCAAGCTGCCAGGTCACTCAGGTTGACGGCCAGGCTTTTGTGGCCCAGGCGAGCGGGATTGACCGTGCTCAGAAAATGCCTACCCTCCACCAGCATGTCGGTGGACACAGCCAGCTGGTGGCCAGGGCGCGGCGAGAGCAGGGCGCAATCATCGCCAATGCCCAAGTCGGCCCGCCGGGCGGGGCGCTTGAAAAAACGGTCAATCAGGTCAAATTCACCCATAGGCCAAGAATAACCGCAAGCGCCGCGTTGGCTCAGTGCAAGGTGCGGCCTGCGCCGTTGTCGCTGCCCGCTTGAAGGATGAAAGCGGCGATCGGCACATCGAATCGGTGACCATCGACGGCCACAAAAAAATAACTGCCGTGCATGATGCCGTGCGAGGTGCGCAAATGCGTGCCACTGGTGTACTGGAAAGCCTGGCCGGGTTTGAGCAGGGGCTGCTCGCCCACCACGCCCAGACCTTTGACTTCTTCGGTGTGGCCGCTGGCGTCTTCGATCGTCCAGTGGCGGGCGATCAGCTGGGCAGGCACACGCCCCGTGTTGGTGATGGTGATCGTGTAGGCAAACACATAGCGGCCAGTGGCTGGGTCACTCTGCTCGGGCAGAAACTGCGGCTCGGTGTCGATGCGAAAAGCGTAGTCGCGGTCGGGGGCGGTGTTGGGCATGGCTGCATGGTAACTGCGACAATCGAGGCATGAGCACCACCTACCGCATTGCCCCTTCCATCCTGTCGGCTGATTTCGCCCGCTTGGGCGACGAAGTGAAAAACGTCATCGCCGCTGGCGCTGACTGGATCCACTTTGACGTGATGGACAACCACTATGTGCCTAATCTCACGTTCGGTCCCATGATCTGCCAGGCCCTCAAACCGCACGCGAAGACGCCCGCAGGCGTGGCGGTGCCGATCGACGTGCACCTGATGATCTCGCCGGTCGATGCCCTGGCCGCTTCGTTTGCAGAAGCTGGCGCCGACCTGATCAGCTTCCACCCCGATGCCAGCCAGCATGTGCACCGCAGCATTCAGGCCATCAAGAGCAAAGGCGTCAAGGCGGGCCTGGTGTTCAACCCCGCAGAGCCACTGGATGTGCTGGAGTGGACCATCGACGAGATCGACCTGATTCTCATCATGAGCGTCAACCCCGGCTTTGGTGGTCAGAGTTTCATCGATTCGGCCTTGCGCAAGGTCGAGCAGGCCCGCAAATGGATCGAACGCAGCGGCAAGGACATTCGCCTGGAGGTGGATGGCGGCATCAAGGCCGACAACATCCGCCGTGTGGCCGATGCTGGTGCCGACACCTTTGTGGCAGGCAGTGCCATCTTTGGCAAGCCTGACTACAAGGGCGTGATTGACCAGATGCGCGCGGCGTTGGCGTGATGGACGCGCCTTACCGCGCCGCCATCGTCGACCTCGATGGCACCATGGTCGATACCCTGGGGGACTTTGAAGTCGCCTTGAACCGCACCCTTGCCGATCTGGACTTGCCCGCGGTCACACGCGCCTTGGTGGAGCGCACGGTGGGCAAAGGCTCGGAGCACCTGATTCGCTCGGTGCTGGCGCACCAGCTGGCCTTGCCAGAGATGGGCGGCTTGTCCAATGTGTGTCACAGCCGCAGCGTGGACACGCTTTACGAGCCGGCCTGGCAGCGTTACCAGCACCACTACCGGCAGATCAATGGCGCACATTCTCGGGTCTACCCAGGGGTGACCGAAGGGTTGCAGGTCATGCAGACCATGGGCTGGTCGCTGGCCTGCCTGACCAACAAGCCACTGGCTTTTGCGCGCGATTTGCTCGCCACCAAGGGTTTGGCTGGGCATTTCAGCCAGGTCTTTGGCGGCGATAGCTTCGAGCGCAAGAAGCCCGACCCGCTGCCTCTGCTCAAAACCTGTGAAGCCCTGGGCAGGGCACCCGCCGAAACCCTCATGGTGGGCGATTCGAGCAACGACGCCCAGGCGGGCCACGCTGCCGGTTGCGGCGTGGTGCTGGTGACCTATGGCTACAACCATGGCGAGCCGATCCGTGACACGCCTGCGCTGGCTTGGGTCGATGCGCTCAGTGACATCCCGGCAGCACTGGCCACGCGCTGAGCTGGGGCGTCAGCGGCCTTTGCTACACTCGTTGCATCATGTTGTTCATCCATCACCCCCTGAGCGCAGCGTTTGCGCCGGCTTTCACTCCGCGAGAAAGCCGGGGAGCCTGGCCCTGGCGTCAGCCAGCCTGATTGCCTTTGAACCGGCGGCCCTGCCCGCCACCCGCGTCCGGCCCCGCCGGACAACTGGATGAACCCGCGCACCCCAGCCAACGCCTGAACCCCGGGGTGCCGAGCCCAAGAAAGCTCACCCGTGATCACCGAACTCGAATTCAAAAGCCTGGCCAGCCAGGGCTACAACCGCATCCCCCTGATGCTGGAAGCCTTTGCCGACCTCGAAACCCCGCTCTCGCTCTACCTCAAGCTGGCCCACTCCAAGGATGGCGGTCAATACAGCTTCCTGCTCGAATCCGTGGTGGGTGGCGAGCGTTTTGGCCGTTACAGCTTCATCGGCTTGCCGGCCCGCACCCTGGTGCGCGCCAGCGGTTTTGGCGCGCAGGTCAAGACCGAAGTGGTGCGCGACGGTGCCGTGGTGGAGACAGCCAGTGGTAACCCACTGGACTTCATTGAGCAATATCAGAAGCGCTTCAAGGTGGCGTTGCGTCCGGGACTGCCGCGTTTTTGCGGTGGTCTGGCCGGTTACTTTGGCTACGACGCGGTGCGTTACATCGAAAAAAAGCTCGAAACCACCTGCCCGCCCGATACCCTGGGCACGCCCGACATCCTGCTGCTGCAATGCGAAGAGCTCGCCGTCATCGACAACCTCTCGGGCAAGCTGTACCTGATCGTCTATGCCGATCCGGCCCAGGCTGAGGCCTACGCCAGTGCCAAGAAGCGTCTGCGCGAACTGAAGGAGTTGCTCAAATACTCGGTCAGCGCCCCGGTGGTCAAGCCCAGCCAGACGTACCCTGCCGAGCGCGACTTTGCCAAGGACGACTACCTGGCAGCGGTGGAGCGGGCCAAGGAGCTCATCGCGGCTGGTGATTTCATGCAGGTGCAGGTGGGGCAGCGCATCAAGAAGCGCTACACCGAGAGCCCTTTGTCGCTCTACCGCGCGTTGCGCTCGCTCAACCCCAGCCCTTACATGTACTTCTACAACTTCGGTGACTTCCATGTTGTCGGGGCCAGCCCCGAGATTCTGGTGCGTCAGGAACACACCCCCGAAGGGCAGAAAGTCACCATCCGTCCGCTGGCCGGCACCCGCCCGCGCGGCGCCACGCCCGAGAAAGACAAGGCCACCGAAGCCGAGCTGCTGGCAGACCCCAAGGAGCGCGCCGAGCACGTGATGCTGATCGATCTGGCGCGCAACGACATCGGGCGCATTGCCAAAATCGGTTCGGTCAAGGTGTCCGAAGCCTTTGTGGTGGAACGCTACAGCCATGTGATGCACATCGTGAGCAACGTCGAGGGCATCCTGCTGGACGGCATGACCAATATGGACGTGCTCAAGGCCACGTTCCCGGCGGGCACCCTCACGGGGGCGCCCAAGGTGCATGCGATGGAGCTCATCGACCAGTTCGAGCCGGTCAAGCGCGGCATTTATGGCGGCGCCTGCGGCTACATCAGCTATGCCGGTGACATGGACGTGGCCATTGCCATCCGCACCGCCGTCATCAAGGACCAGACCCTGTATGTGCAGGCAGCGGCCGGCGTGGTGGCCGATTCGGTGCCCGAGATGGAATGGCGGGAGACCGAACACAAGGCGCGCGCCCTGCTGCGCGCCAGCGAGCTGGTGGAAGAAGGGCTGGAGTGATCCCCATGACGAACAAAATCAAATTGCTCATGGTGGACAACTACGACTCGTTCACCTTCAACATCGTGCAGTACTTTGGCGAACTCGGGGCCGAGGTCGAAGTGTTTCGCAACGACGAAATCACGCTCGAAGGCATTGCGGCGCGCCAGCCCGACCGTCTGGTCATCTCGCCTGGCCCTTGCTCGCCCGCCGAGGCTGGCATTTCGGTGGCTGCCATCCAGCACTTCGCCGGCAAGCTGCCCATTCTGGGTGTGTGCCTGGGTCACCAGAGCATCGGCGCGGCCTTTGGCGGCAAGATCGTGCGCGCACAAGAGCAGATGCACGGCAAAACCAGCACCATCACGACCACGCAAGAGGGTGTGTTCGCGGGCTTGCCCCAGCAGTTCACCGTCAACCGTTACCACTCGCTGGCCATCGAGCGCGCCACCTGCCCGGCTTGCCTGAAAGTCACGGCCTGGACCGACGATGGCGAGATCATGGGTGTGCGCCACACCGAACTTGACATCGAGGGGGTGCAGTTCCACCCCGAATCCATCCTGACCGAGCATGGCCATGCCATGCTCAAGAACTTTCTTGACCGCTGATTGGAGAACACCATGCCCATTACCCCCCAAGAAGCCCTGCAGCGGGTCATCGAGCACCGCGAAATCTTCCACGACGAAATGCTGCACTTGATGCGCTTGATCATGGGCGGCGAAATGACCCCCGTGATGATGGCGGCCCTGATCACCGGCCTGCGCGTCAAGAAAGAAACCATCGGCGAAATCACCGCCGCCGCCCAGGTCATGCGCGAATTCTCGACCAAAGTGCATGTGGCCGACACTCGGCACCTGGTGGACATCGTGGGCACCGGTGGTGACGGATCGCACACCTTCAACATCTCGACCTGCTCGATGTTTGTGGCCGCCGCTGCAGGTGCCAAGACCGCCAAGCATGGCGGGCGCAGCGTCAGCAGCAAGTCCGGCAGTGCCGATGTGATTGAAGCGCTGGGCGCCAGCATCAACCTTTCGCCAGAGCGGATTGCCGCCTCGGTCGCACAAACCGGTATCGGCTTTATGTTCGCGCCCAACCACCACCCGGCCATGAAAAACGTGGCCCCGGTGCGCAAGGAGCTGGGTGTGCGCACGCTCTTCAACATCCTGGGCCCACTGACCAACCCGGCCGGTGCCCCCAATATCCTGATGGGCGTGTTTCACCCTGATTTGGTGGGCATTCAGGTGCGTGCCCTGCAGCGTCTGGGCGCCGAACACGCGCTCGTGGTCTATGGCCGCGATGGCATGGACGAGGTCAGTCTGGGGGCGGCCACGCTGGTGGGCGAGCTCAAAGACGGTGAGATCCGCGAATACGAAATCCACCCTGAAGACTTTGGCATGGCGATGGCCAGCAACCGCGCCCTGCGGGTGGAGACACCCGAAGAGTCGGTGGTCATGCTGCGCGGTGTGCTGGATGGCCAGCCGGGTGCGGCGCGCGACATCGTTCTGCTCAATGCCGGTGCCGCGCTCTATGCGGCCAATGTCGCCGGCTCGATCGGTGACGGCATTGCCTTGGCCCGCAAGGCCCTCGACACTGGTGCGGCCAAGGCCAAGCTGGCGCAGTTCATTGCTTTTACACAGGGGGCCTGACATGAGCGACATCCTGAACAAAATTGTGGCCGTCAAGCGCGAAGAAGTTGCTGCTGGTTTGAAAAAGAAGTCCCTGGCCGCCATGCGCGCGGATGCCGAGAGCCGCGTGCTCACGCGTGATTTTGAGGGAGCCTTGCGTGCCAAGATCGCTGCAGGTCAGGCGGCGGTCATTGCTGAAATCAAAAAAGCCAGCCCATCCAAAGGTGTTTTGCGCGAAGACTTTGTCCCTGCCGACATCGCCCAAAGTTATGCCGAAGGCGATGGCAAAGTCAGTGCCGCCTGCCTGTCGGTACTCACCGACCAGCAGTTTTTTCAGGGGAGCAACGACTACCTCAAGCAGGCCCGTGCCAGCTGCGATCTGCCGGTGCTGCGCAAGGACTTCATGGTGGACGCCTACCAGGTGTACGAAGCCCGGGCCATTGGTGCCGACTGTATTTTGCTGATCGCGGCCTGCCTGGACGATGCGCAGATGGCTGAACTGGAGGCCGTGGCCCATGGCCTGGACATGGACGTGCTGGTCGAGGTGCATGACCGTGCTGAACTGGAGCGCGCGCTCAAGCTCAAAACCCGGCTGGTGGGCATCAACAACCGCAATCTGCGCACCTTCGAGGTCAGCTTGCAAACCACGCTGGACATGTTGCCCGATGTGCCCAAAGACCGGCTGCTGGTCACCGAAAGCGGCATCTTGGCGCAGGCGGATGTGCAGCGCATGCGCGATGCAGATGTACATGCCTTCCTGGTGGGTGAGGCTTTCATGCGCGCCAAAGAGCCGGGACACGCTCTGGCCAGCCTGTTTGCCTGATGGCACAGCAAGGTTTTGATTGGGGCGAGGCCCAGGCCGTGGCGCCTCGCCTGGCCAGTTGGCCCCCTGCGCTGGACGGCTTGCCAGCGGCTTGGCGTGAGCCGGTGCAGGACTTTTTGGCCTCAAGTGCCGGACAAGCCCTGTCGGGCAAGCTGCAGGCCGCGCTGGCCCGTGGTGCGGTGGTGTATCCGCCCGAGCCTTTCAGGGCGTTGACCCTGACGGAACTGCCAGACGTGCGCGTGGTCATATTGGGGCAAGACCCCTACCATGGGCCGGGACAGGCCGAAGGCTTGGCGTTTTCGGTGGCGCCGGGCGTGAAGGTGCCGCCCAGCCTGCGCAACATCTTCAAAGAGTTGCAGCGCAGCCTGGATTTGCCCCAGCCGAGCGATGGCTCGTTGGTGCGCTGGGCGCGCCAAGGCGTGTTGCTGCTCAATACCAGCCTCACGGTGGAAGACGGTCAGGCGGCCAGCCACGCCCGCTGGGGCTGGGAGGCCTTAACCGACACCCTCGTGGGGCGCGTGGCGACCCGAGAGCAGCCAGCGGTGTTCATGCTCTGGGGTGGGCATGCGCAAGCCAAGCGCCATTTGATCGAGCAGGCAGCCGCCGATGGCCGACATCTGATCCTGCAGGCCAACCACCCTTCGCCGTTGTCGGCGCTGCGTCCGCCGCAACCCTTCATGGGCAGCGAGCACTTTTTACTTGCAAACCGTTTTTTGCTGTCCAAGGGGCAAAAACCGGTGAATTGGTGAAAAAGTTGCAGTGACTTGTGTAGCGTTCCAAAAAGGTGGCATAATCTGAGGCTCGCTTCGGAGGGGTGCCCGAGTGGCTAAAGGGGGCAGACTGTAAATCTGTTGGCTTACGCCTACGCTGGTTCGAATCCAGCCTCCTCCACCAGCGAACCGGCTTGCCGGCAAATGCAGAGCGTTTGGAAATGGTTTTTCCGAGCATTGCTCTCGCGCTCGCGAGAATGCGAGGCGATGCGGGAGTAGTTCAATGGTAGAACCTTAGCCTTCCAAGCTAATGACGCGGGTTCGATTCCCGTCTCCCGCTCCAGTTTGTTGCAGTTGGTGTATAAGTTTTCGCCCTTGTGGCTCAGTGGTAGAGCACTCCCTTGGTAAGGGAGAGGTCGCGGGTCCGATTCCCGCCAAGGGCACCAGTCAACGGGCGCGCAGCTAATCAGGCTGCGCGCCCGCTGTCTTGAGTTTTGTTGAGTTTTGATCCCAACTTTTCGGAGTCGAAGAAATGGCCAAGGAAAAATTTGAACGTACGAAACCGCACGTGAACGTGGGCACGATTGGTCACGTTGACCACGGCAAGACCACGCTGACGGCTGCGATCACCACCGTGCTGGCATCCAAGTTCGGCGGTGCTGCCAAGGCATACGACCAGATCGACGCTGCGCCCGAAGAAAAGGCCCGTGGTATCACCATCAACACCGCTCACGTGGAATACGAGACGGCCAACCGCCACTACGCCCACGTGGACTGCCCCGGCCACGCCGACTACGTCAAGAACATGATCACTGGCGCTGCCCAGATGGACGGCGCGATCTTGGTGTGCTCTGCCGCTGACGGCCCGATGCCCCAGACCCGCGAGCACATCCTGCTGGCCCGTCAGGTGGGCGTGCCCTACATCATCGTGTTCCTGAACAAGTGCGACATGGTGGATGATGCTGAGCTGCTGGAACTGGTCGAGATGGAAGTTCGCGAACTCCTGTCCAAGTACGACTTCCCCGGCGACGACACCCCCATCGTCAAGGGCTCGGCCAAGCTGGCCCTCGAAGGCGACAAGGGCGACCTGGGCGAGCAGGCCATCATGCGCCTGGCTGACGCACTGGACAGCTACATCCCCACGCCCGAGCGCGCTGTGGACGGTGCTTTCCTGATGCCCGTGGAAGACGTGTTCTCCATCTCTGGCCGTGGCACCGTGGTGACTGGCCGTATCGAGCGTGGCGTGGTCAAGGTCGGCGAAGAAATCGAAATCGTCGGTATCAAAGACACCCAGAAGACCACCTGCACGGGCGTGGAAATGTTCCGCAAGCTGCTGGACCAGGGTCAGGCTGGCGACAACGTCGGTATCCTGCTGCGCGGCACCAAGCGTGAAGAAGTCGAGCGCGGCCAGGTGCTGTGCAAGCCCGGCTCCATCAAGCCCCACACCCACTTCACCGGTGAGGTGTACGTGCTGTCCAAAGACGAAGGCGGCCGCCACACGCCGTTCTTCAACAACTACCGTCCGCAGTTCTACTTCCGTACGACCGACGTGACCGGCTCCATCGAGCTGCCCGAGGGCAAAGAGATGGTGATGCCTGGCGACAACGTGTCGATCACGGTCAAGCTGATCGCTCCGATCGCCATGGAAGAAGGTCTGCGTTTCGCCATCCGTGAAGGCGGTCGTACCGTCGGCGCCGGCGTGGTGGCCAAGATCATCGCTTAATACGAGATC